>Ga0076032_130_pt1 | contig 5799 bp, 8 predicted proteins | sample RifGroB1_FD_68108 | JGI IMG/M metagenome (GOLD analysis project Ga0076032, IMG submission 68108) | Parcubacteria bacterium GW2011_GWB1_43_66 | reverse complement strand
CAACTTCAATTCACCTGGTAGTATATAATGGTGCCCCCTGGTTGGGCTGGTGTTTGGAATCAGTTGCCCGGCAGACTTATCAGGATTTTTTTCTGCTCATAATTGATAATGGTTCAATTGATAATTCATATACACTAGCCCAAGAATTTTTAGCGAACAACCCTACACTCTCCGCCCGGGCCCGGTTAGTCAGGAATAAGCAAAACATCGGCTTTGCCCGCGGCCATAATCAGGCCATAGCCTGGACGGAGAGTGATTATGTTTTAATTTTGAATCAGGATGTTTATTTATTGCCGGATTACTTGAAACAACTGGTAAAAAGTTTAAGTAATCAGGAAAGAGCCGGAGCAGTTTCCGGGAAAATTTTAACCTGGCCGTTTAATGGTGAAACTTTTCATGCTTCCGAACTGTCTAAATTACCAAAAAATTATTTTGATTCGGTTGGGCTGGCAATAAAACGGAGTCGCCGGGTAGTGAATATGGCCCAGGGTGAGCAAGATACGGGACAGTATCGGCAATCTTTCCGAGTGTTTGGCGTGCCTGGGACGGTGCCTCTTTATCGCCGGCCGGCTTTGCAAGCGGTATCTTTGGCCGGTGAAATATTTGATGAGGATTTTGTTTCCTACAAAGAGGATGTAGATCTGGCTTGGCGCTTGAACTTAGCCGGTTATGAATCTTGGTTAGAGCCTAAGGCGGTAGCCTATCATGACCGCAGCTTGGCGCACGGGCGCGGCTTGCGGCAGGAGTATAAAAAGCGTAAGGGCCGCCCCCGCGACCTTAAAGTTTATTCCTGGGTAAATCATTTGGCTGTGCTCATAAAAAATGACGGCTTTATAAATTTCTGGCGCGATTTTCCTTGGATTGTAACTCACGAGCTGGCTAAAGCCTGTTTTTTGCTGGTGACTGATCCGATAACGATTTTTAAAGGCAAGTTAAGACTGTTAAGGCTGGCCCCGCGATTTTATAAAAAACGCCGCGCCCTAAAACCAACCCACAAAATCAAATACCGTGAGTTGCGCCACTGGTGGTCGCAGGCTAAGGTAGGGGGCAGGCAGGTATGAAGTTATCAATCATAATCCTCAACTATAAATCGGCTGGCCTAACGCGCCAGTGCGTCAAAGGTATTTACCAGGCCAAGTCAGCGCTGGAGTTTGAAGTGATCGTGGTGGATAATGCTTCAGGCGATGGCTTGCAGCCCTGGCTTACCGAACACTATCCGCATGTTAAGCAAATTTCTTTGCCAAACAATAAAGGCTATGCCGCCGGCAATAATGCCGGAATCCGGCAAGCTGGGGGCGAATATATTTTAATTTTAAATCCTGATATCACCGTTCTGCCAGGCAAACTGGAAGCTTTGCTTAAGTTCATGGATGATCACCCCCAATGCGGCTTGGCTGGCCCCAGGTTAGTGAACCCGGACGGCAGTTTGCAATATTCCACTTATAAATTTCCTTCATTTTGGCTGCCTTTGTTCCGCCGCACCTTTTTAGGCAATATTCCAGCACTCAACCCCTGGTTAAAGGATTATCAAATGATGGCCTGGGACCATAAAGAGGCGCGGGCAGTGGATTGGCTCCTGGGTGCTTGCCTGATCGTGCGGCGGCAAGCAGTTGAAGAAGTTGGGTTAATGGATGAGCAGTTCTTTTTATATGTGGAAGACACTGATTGGTGCCGTCGGTTTTGGGCTAGTAAGTGGGAAGTATGGTATGTTGCCAGCGTGGAGCTGGTACATTTTCATGAAAGGCTGTCCGCGCAAAAGCCGCTACTGTCTGCTGTGTTTAGTAAAATAACATGGATCCACATTTCATCCTGGTTCAAGTATTTTCAAAAGTGGAAATAATCATTAATCTGCTGCCTTATGTCATTGCTCCATAAAAAAATTACACCCTTGTCCTTTATCCGAAGTTTTTCCGTAGTGGTCGGCCTGGTGCTTATCTGGCGCGGTATTTGGTATCTACTTGATGGATTAGACTTGTGGTTGTTTGGGAATAATCATGGTTGGAGTGCGCTTGGCGGTATAATCTTGGGTTTGTGGATTCTGTATCTGCCGGATAAGGACCTAAAGGAAATAGAGAAGTTATAATACCGGCCAGTACCCCCAGTCCTTGACAAAGGGCATTTTAGATGCTATCTTGATTAGAATTTAAAAATTGTAATTAACTAATTCAAAAATAAACAATAAGGTGCAGTCGTGCAACAAATAAAACAAAAAACGCCATTTAAAAAAGTGTGGCGAAAAGTCAGTGGTTATATTTATTTCATCCTAGGTATTTGTTGCTGCCTGGGGATAGCTATTGGTCAATTATTGATCAATCCGCCAGTATTTAAACTAGCAGGCCTTATCGGCTTAGCCGGCGGGCTGGTAATTTCACTCGTGTTCCTGTTACATGTCAAAAAAATAATGAGCCGCATAAACTCGCCGTAAAAAATTTCTATAAATATAGATTCCATAAGCTCGTCACCTCATTGACGAGCTTTTTTAATTATAGCGGATTGACAAGAACTGCAATTTTGATTAAAGTGGGACCAACAACAAATGAGGTAAAAATTGAAAAATAAAATAAATTCTCAACCAAAAACAGTCGGCCTATTTAAATTCTTTGCTCAAATAATAGCAATAATTATTATAGCTATAACAGCCGGCAGTTATATCGGCTCAATGAGCGAGGATCCTTACGGATTGATAATTGGTGCGCTAGTTGGTGCCATGGCCGGCGGGATATTATGCATTCTTAATTCTCTGAGACTAACAAAAGTAAAATAGTTAACATTAATAAAATAAGGTGCAAAATTGGAGGAAAAAAACAACACTAGTGAATCACAATCTAGCAGTTTTACAATTGTCATCCAAACACTCATATTAATAGTAGTGTTTGGGATTATAGGTGTCATTGTAGGAGTTTTTGAGAGTGCATACGACAGTCTTATAGGTTATGGATTAGTTGGCGTTGTGGTTGGCTTGGGGCTGGCTATGGTAAATATACTGCGACAAAAGTGAACAATTTACGCCCGCGAGATTTTTCCCGCGGGCTTTTTATTTAAAATTGACAACAGTCGCAATTTTAACTAAAGTGGAGTCAAACTAAAATAAGAGGTGAAAATTGAAAAATAAAGAAAAATCAACTGAACCTAAAACGCTCGGTGCATTCAAATTTTGGTTTCAAAGCATAATAATAATTATTATTACCTTAGGAGCCGGCTGTTATATTGGCTGGCACAATTCAGGATCAAATGGTCTAGTGATTGGTGCATTACTTGGTGAGATAATAGCTGGAATATTATGTATATTTAATACACTAAGGCTTATTCGAATAAAAAAATAGTTGATTTAGCCCGTGGCTTAACCCGCGGGCTTTTTATTTAAAATTGACAACGCCAGCGGTTTTTTATAAGGTAGAGCCAATACAAAAATAACGAGGTAGCAAATGAGCCAATCAGCCGGCTGCTTATGGGCCTATACTGCCAAAGCTAAAAGAGAGTACTTCTGCGACAATTGCTTTCATTATATCCGGTCAGGTCAATCATATACTCGCGAAGTCTGGGCCATGGGCGAATATTTATGGGTACACCGGTACCACGTTGATTGCCCTTATGATCCGGATGAGGATTATAATGAATATTTGCGCCTTAAGGCCGAAGAAGAAACCAGGCGAGAAAAAGCTTTATCAGACATGCCACAAGCGGCTTAACACCACCGGCAAATTAATTGCTGGTGGTTTTTATTTATGATTGACAAGGTTACAAGTTTACCCTAAAGTGGAGGCAAACAAATTAATAGGGAGTTAGAATGTATCAGAAAAAGCGTTTTATTAATATTGGCAATATTCGTTTTAGGCTCAGCCTACGTTTTCTATAAAGGAATCGCCAATTTCATACAATGGCTAGTTTCTTCACTCAAATTGATTAGTCAATGAAAATGTTGTTCAAAGCCCGACCCTAAACTCGGGCTTTTATTTTGCCCAGTAGTGAAACTAAGTTTCTACTACCGGGTTTGATTTTTCCAGGCCAGTAGGGCATACTGTAACCAAGTCTTAATAATTTAAATATCACTGTTTATGTACAGTAGGTTAATCATGGCTCTAGCCATGGCTTTATTTATTAATATTCCCTTTGTAGCCCTAGCCCAAACCAGTGCCACCACCGGCCTGGTATTGGAGGCCACAGTCGCTACCGAGTACCAAACGGCTTATGTGGGTGAGGCCTTTATTTTGGATGGCTCAAAAAGCCAAGATGATGGTGTAATTAAAACTTATGCTTGGCGCCAGCTCTCCGGTCCAGTCAGATTCTCGCTCGCTAGTGGCGCTAAAGTTAGTATCACGCCATCCGTTGCCGGTACTTATGTTTTTGATCTTCAGGCAACTGACAGCGCGGGCTTGAGTTCAACAGTTAAAAAAGTGCAGTTGGTTGTGGCAGCCAGTGCTTATGTTACGCAACCAAATGAGTCTGACTTGGATTTTATAGCCCAGCCTACTACTACAACCAAAGAGTCTGGTGAAAAAGGCGGCACTGAGGATATAAATATCGGTGTTGGTGAATTGCAAGAGGCTAAGAAAAAGGGCAATGTGGAATATGATTGGAAAGTAGAGGAAGGGGAGTCAGCCCCGTCAGCGCCACTGGGGCTTGATAGCGCAGGGTCGGATACTGAGAAGAAAGGCAATGTGGAAATAAATTGGAAAGTGGAAGAAGGAGAGAAATTAACCCCGGTGTTCTTGGAGATAGGTGGTATTGATGGTGAAGCGGCTGCGGGCAGTGCCAATGACAGGTTACAAACTGCCGGCCCGGTCACTGGCTGGCCTAAGGGCGGAGTTTTTGTAGCCTCAGGTGATGTTAATGGCTTGACCGATGAGCAAAAGAAAAACTTTTTAGCCACTGTGAAAGCCTGGGCCGAGGTTAAGAGTGAGCAAGACCTGCAGAATTTTGCCGTGGGCGTAATGATGCAGGAGGCTCAGCCCGCGGAAAGTTTAAGCTTGAATTACGAGAAAATAAAATTCACTTACAACATGCCAGCCAAATGGCTTGGCATTATACCGGCCAGTTATAAAGCCGAGGTCTCAATTGATAAGGGCAAAAATGAGAATTGGGACTTTGGCAATGTGAAAGTTAAATTTCCGTGGTATAGTTTTTTGATGCGTAAAGGTACATCGGCTAATAAGCTGACGCAGGCGGTGCAAGAGCAAGGGCAGCAAGCAGCTAATACTGATTCGCAAAATCCAGTCGAGGTCACGGCCGGTACGGAGGGCCTGGAAGATGATGGGCATAAGGATTGGATAAACTTAGTATCCTCGGGTTTAGCTCAGCAAGCCCAGGCCATGCAGACTATTAGTAATGTGCTTAAGACCAAGCACGATACAGTGAAGAACAGTATTGGCAATATTCGCTAGTTAGCTAGCCACTTCCAGCCCGGTAGTGTCGCGTAAGCGTCTACTACCGGGTTTGATTTTGCACTAATTTTAGAGCATACTGGCATTAGAGTTACGTAGTAAGTTATATACATTATGCCACTTGAACAGTTTGAAACATTTCTCTCCACAGTTCATTTAGCTACTTATCGCACTAGGTATCTGCCAATAAAAATTGTGGAAATGGATTTGCCCAAAGATATACATGCAATAGAAAAGCTTTATGAAGTTTATTGGGATAAAAAGAAATTTTTAGACTTTGATGATTTTTATAAGGAATATTTAGATTCTAAAAATTCCGAAATAGACTCTTTCAGACAAAAGATAACTATGTGCAGCGACTGTTTCTATCGTGGACTTCCAGCCCGTATTTACCGTACTTGGGCAAGTATCATTACCC
>Ga0076032_124_pt1 | contig 5887 bp, 6 predicted proteins | sample RifGroB1_FD_68108 | JGI IMG/M metagenome (GOLD analysis project Ga0076032, IMG submission 68108) | Parcubacteria bacterium GW2011_GWB1_43_66 | reverse complement strand
GCTCGGCAATTGACCGTCTTTGCGCGCCTTCAAAACTGAACGGCTTAGTGACAACGGCAATCGTTAAAGCCCCAGCTTCCCGCGCTAGCTCAGCTACTAACGGCCCAGCGCCGGTGCCAGTACCACCGCCTAAACCGCAAGTTAAGAAAACCATGTCAGCACCTTTTAACACCTCTTTGATTTCATCACGCGATTCTTCAGCTGATTTTCTGCCCAAATCAGGATCCATGCCTGCGCCTAAACCACGAGTGGTAGCTGCGCCAATATGCAATTTCACGGAAGCTCTTGAATGCTGCAGGGCTTGGGCATCGGTATTTATGGCTACAAACTCCACCCCCCGTAATTTATTGGAGATCATGCGATTAATAGCAGCCCCGCCGGAGCCGCCCACACCCACGACCTTAATTTTGGCTAATGTCTCAATTTCTGGCTTAACTTCCATATGGTAAAACTTGATAATTAATAATAAATGTTAATATTTAAGGCATAAATAGCTTAGGCAGGCTCTTGATCTTATCCAATACCTGAGTCACGGAAGAAAACTTTGGCAAATGGAAGCCCTTAGGCCCCTCACCCTGCCCCAAGCCCCAACGCACTAGCCCCAGGGCAGTACTAAAAGCCGGATCATTAACTTTTTCTAAAGGACTGGCAACTTCTAATGGGTAACCTAAGGTGGCCGGCAATCGGAATTGATGTTTAGCTAATTCTACTACGCCGGGTAATTTGGCTCCGCCACCTGTTAAAACTATGCCGGCGGGTAATTTACCAGAACGATCAATTTTACCTAACTCACGATCTACTAAACTAAATATTTCTTCCAAACGCGCTTCAATAATTTCAGCTAAATGCTTACGACTGATTACACCCTCCTCAACTGATAATTCTGACAAATCAATTTCTTCTCGCTTACCGACATCAGCGGCACTGGCTTGGCCATAATCAATTTTTAATCGCTCGGCAATATCAATTGAAGTGCGCAAGCCGATCGCAATGTCATTGGTTATATGACCCGAGCCTACCGGCAGTATGGCCGCATGCAACGGATCACCATCTTCACAAACTAATAAGCTGGTGGTGGAACCACCAATGTTAACAACGGCTACGCCCAACTCTTTTTGGCGCTTGGTAACTACGGCTTCAGCGGTCGCTAAAATTCCTAAAACCAAATCATCAATATCAACGCCAGTACGATAAACACATTTAGTAAGATTTTTTACTTGGGCAGTTTGTCCTTCAATAATCTGAGCTTCAACTTCCAAGCGCACTCCAGTCATACCTAGCGGATCTTTAATGCCAGCTTGTCCATCGACGGTAAAAGAACGCGGCAAGACATGTAATATTTCGTAGTTCGGTGGTGTGGCTACAGCCTGAGCCGCTTCCACCACCCGGGCCACATCATCTTCGCCAATTTCACCATTTGGTTTCGCTACCGCAATGACGCCATGGCTTGATTGCGCTTGAATATGGCTGCCATTGATACTCACCCAGGCATGCTCAAGGGGCGAGCCTGTCATGCGTTCTACTTTTTCCAAACAACTAGAGATAGCCGAGACGGCGTCGTCAATACTTGTGACCACACCTTTATGAATTCCTTCTGATGGCACTTCGGCCAAACCAATAACTTGCAGATTGTCATCTGCACCAGCTTGAGCTACAGCCAAACGAATAGCTGTTGAACCGATATCTAATCCGGCAATAATATTAGATGAAGCCATGTTGTTTTTCTTATACAATTATATAACGACCAACCTACTCTGTGAAGCAAGCGGTACTGAATAATTTAGTTGTTCAGCAAGTATTAACTGATTAAATCAAGATAATCAATACCACCGCCAAGGCAGCTAGCACTACAATTAGTACGGCCGCAGCTAATAAATCCTTCAACAAGCTTACTTGAGTTGATAAGCGCGGTTCAACTATATCCAACAGCCTTTCTAACACAGTATTAAAAGCTTCAGCACATAAAACTATGGCCGAGGTTAAAGTTAGCAAAGCCCAAATGGTTGCTTCCAAGCGCAACCCTAGAGCTACTACCTGCACTAAAACAGCGGCTACTACTTGCCAGCGAAAACTTTTTTCACGCCGCCATAAATAAACCAACCCCTTAATCGCATATTTAAACTTACTGATAAAATTAGTCTCTATCATAATTATTTAGCTAAACGACCCCGACCTAAAACTCTATATTCCATGGTTTCCATTACTGTCCGATCCCTAGATTTAATATGATCATAGCCTAACAAGTGCAAACAACCATGAACAAATAAAAATTCTAGCTCATTATTAAAATTTGTCCCAAATGCTTTGGCCTGCCGTTTGGCCTGAGCTAAACAGATAAAAATTTCTCCAGCCATCGGCTGCGACTGCTTATAAGTAAAAGATAAGACATCAGTCACTTTGGGGCGATGCCGATAAACAGCATTCAACTGACGGATGGTTTGTGTTTTTACTAAAACTAAACTGACGGTGCTGAATTTCTTGCGAGTTACCTTGGCAATTCTCTTTAATATTCGTCTGGCATTTAATTTAAAACTTGCCGGTACTCTACCGCCAGAAATATTCTGAAGACTAAAATCTACCGCCATGTTTTTAAATCTACTCGGTGGTGCCGGCGGAATTAGAATTAGAATCAGCCTCAACCGGATTAACAATTGGCACCTCAGAAGATGATAAAGTAAACAATCTGATCATGGCTTTAAATAACTGGTAATAAGACGCGCGCTCGGCTGTACCGATATTATAACTGAAAGTAATTATATTTTTGGCTGTCGCTAAATAGGCCGTTAAACCATCGGGTGCCATTGCCCAAACAAATTCACCAGCGGTAAAGATCGGCACTTCACCTGGGCGCAAACTGGGGAATTGCTGAGCATACCATTCGGCCGCTGTTAATTTATTAGGATTGCCAACAACCAATACTCCCATAAATTCTTCTAGGCCGCCCGAGATCATGATTTCCGAACCTGCTTGATCAATATTTTTAACTTCCCAAACCGCCGGGTACTTAAGCTGATAAAAAAAGCTGTCACTGGTATAACTAGCCAGCTTAGTATTTACCCCAAGTAAAGCTCCGGCACCGGCGACTGGATCATAACCGCCGGCCACTTCGCTACCATCAGTATAACCATCATCATCACTGTCGGGTTTGCTATTATCTGAGCCAAATATAGCTTCCTCCGCATCAGTTAGGCCATCGCTGTCTGTGTCCGCCGTAGGTAAGGGTGGTGTAGCAGTTCGGGGGGTAAGAGGCGGCTCTACTATAGGCGCCTGCTCATCTATACCTAGGGGCGTAGCCTCATGATCTCCGTTATTTAAACCAGCCGTGCCTTCTTCCAAACTGAATTTCAAACTATAACTAGAGCCGTCAATGCTCTCATAAAGATAAGCACTGCCGCCCGGTTCTGGATTTTGCGGTACCGTTGCTAAATAAACCACACCTTGAGCTGATCCGCTAAAACCAGCAGCACTCAGGACATTACTGGATGATGTACCTAAAACCATGGATAAAGGAGCCAAAGGATATTGCCGGCTTTCAGCAAAATATAATTCTAAGGCTGCTTGTATTTCCCGAATATCACGGTAACGCGCCCGGTCGCGTTCTGCTGCTGTAATTAACTGTGGCGTGATTGGAGTTGGTGTCGGTTGTGGTGTAGATTCAACTACTGGAACTGTTGGCTCTGATACAGGTTCTTGGCTAGGGCGTGAACGTAAAAATAAAAACGCACCCACACCAATTATCAAAACTAACAGCAATACTAAAATAACTACCAAGGTTTTTTTACCCGAGCCACTCTTGGGAGGTAAATTCTGATAACTGCCGGGCATAGTATAAATCTCACCCCACAACTCTGGTTTTACATTAGGAGTTGGTGGTAGCGCGGCAGCTGGTGATTGGTTTTTATTCTTACCAAACACGTTATTATATTATATTAATATTATTTTACGGACTCGTTGGTAATTCCAATAATCTACCCGGGCCAATTGGACTGTAGCCATTTTGTACTTCTTGGCCGTCACCAAAACTGTCACCGTCAGAATCAAACATTAGCGGGTTGGATTTATAAATTACTGATTCTTCACGATCAAACAAACCATCCTCATCGCTATCGGCCCTTCTCGGATCTGTGCCTAAAGCCTGTTCTTCTGTATCTGTTAACCCATCACCATCAATATCACCTGTCACGGCTGGGGCAGGCTCAGTTAGTTCAGGTTGGAGCTGAGGCGTAGTTTCTTCCAAGACAGGTTGTTCGGTGATCGCGGGCGCAGGTTGACTAGAACGAGACCACCAAAACCAAGCCCCACCAGCGGCTACAACTAAAACCAATACTCCAATACCAACCCATAACAACCAACGCCGCGATGGCGGTTCTGACTCAAATGATATCGGCGCGATATCCGAAGTTGGCTGAGGCACTACCGGTTTAAGCGGTGAGGCTGGTGGCGGTTGCTGCCTACCAGCGCTCGCTGGCGGCGCCGCCTGAGCAAAAATATCTTCTACTTGGCCTGGATTATTTGGGGGTGTTGGTTCGTCAAACATAAAATTATGAAATAAACTACTTAAGCTATAACTAGATTAACACATTTTTGCCTTCATGGTTATGGTGCGGTTTTAAAAGACCAAATCGAACCTTTAGTACTTCCCCTAAGATTTTTTGCATCTATGCGCCAATAATAATCTTTATCATTTATAAGGTTACTAATGAAAAAATTCAGCCCAGGGCGTTCAGTTGGCGTATAAGTACCAACATATTCAACAGAACTAGTAGTAGCATTTTGTACGTTTAAAAAGTTTTCACCAAAATAAATATCGAATGATGAAGTACCGCAAGAAATTGCAAAACTAATGCCACTCGTTTGAAGCTGTGATATTAGAACATTGGTGGAATTATTTGGTGGAAAAGATGGTGAGGCTGCTATTGGTCTATTTGTTGGTAGATATTTTGCAATCAACGATGTATCTGCCACAACATTCATTGGTTGCGATGGTGTTATACTATCTCTTTGATAACAATCGTAAACACTATTAAAACCAAAGGTATGTGATCCAACATCTACATCTACAATAAATGACTGATAATTATAAGTAATACCAATATAATATCCACTATAATATACTGGCACGGCATGTATTCGATTATTCATATCATCGAGTGCATCTATAAATACTTTTGGTTTAGATACTGTTGTGAACCACCAAACATCACCTTTAGTGGTTTGGACAGTTGTTGAATTATAAGAGTCAACTCGCCAGTAATAAGTGGTGCCATAAGCTAATGGGCCTGAATTAACAGCATTATTAGGATGAGGAGTAGTAGTTAACCAATAAGCATCACCAAGGGTGGCATTCATGACTCCGGTATAACTTGTGCCCAAATAAATATGATAATAATTGGTACAGTTGGTGGTATTCCAACGTAGAGTTTGATATGGATAAAGCCCGGTGGCACCAACCAACGGTGATACAACGGTTGCTTTTGGTGGCGGACCAGAGATAAAAGTACCAGTAACTGTGGTATTGGCATTATAGGTCATTGGTTGACCGGGACTGATATTGGAAAGAACATTGCAATCTGTCGGATCGTCAAAGAAACTAGCATTATGACTTGTTCCGGTATTAACTGTTGTGGAAGTTGGTGTTGTGCCGATATCTACCCCGTCTAACCTAGCCATTACACCAGCAGTATCAGCGCCGCTACCGTCTTGGGTTTGGAAATTAACAGTTACGATTGGCAGCGGTTCAGTGGTGAAGCTTAGGACCGCGCCAGTAGTTGCCCGACCCTTGTTCTCAGTATCTACGCGCCAGTAATAAGTGGTGGAGTAATTAAGAGTAGCTGGTTTGTAAGTGGTGGAGGTAGTAGTGTTAACCAAAGTTAAAGAGGCGGCACTA
>Ga0076032_132_pt1 | contig 5944 bp, 7 predicted proteins | sample RifGroB1_FD_68108 | JGI IMG/M metagenome (GOLD analysis project Ga0076032, IMG submission 68108) | Parcubacteria bacterium GW2011_GWB1_43_66 | reverse complement strand
ACTGCCAATCTCTTGAACAAACTTTATAGCCGCTCCTAGGCCGATAACTTCCGCAATGGGTGGCGTACCAGCTTCAAATTTAGCCGGCGGCTCGGCAAAACTTGCCGTGGCGTAACTTACCTCGCTTATCATACTGCCGCCGTATTCAAATGGCTCCAATTTCTGCAATAAATCTAGTTTACCCCAGAGCACACCAACGCCCGATGGGCCAAAAATCTTATGCCCCGAAAAAGCCAGTAGATCACAGCCTAAAGCTTGCACATCCAAAGGCAAATGCTGAACTGCTTGGGCGGCATCAATAATAACAATGGCCCCGGCCGCCTTAGCTTTTGGTATCAGCACGTCCAATTCTGTAACTGTGCCAGTAACATTGGACATTGCAGTAATGGCCAAAACTTTGGTGCGGGGGGTTATTATTTTATCTATGTTTTCTAATTCCAGTCTACCCTCGCTATTTACCGGTATAAAATTTAATTTAAGCTGATGTTTTTTAGCTGCCATTTGCCAAGGCACTAGACTGGCATGATGTTCTAATTGCGTCAGCAACACCTCATCGCCGGGCTGCAAGAGCTCGGCCACGGAAAAAGCAGCTACATTCAAAGCCTCAGTGGCATTTCTAGTAAAAATAACTTCTGCCTCAGTTTTAGCATTAATAAATTTGGCAACCATTACCCTAGACTCTTCATACATATTGGTAGCGGCCTCGGAAATACTATAAACACCCCGATGCACATTGGCATATGAGGTGCGGTAAAGTTTATCCATCGCTTCCAGGACTACTTTCGGTTTTTGGCAAGAAGCCGCGTTATCTAAAAAAACCAGGTCACGGTGGTGGATGAAAATAGGAAACTCCTCCTTAAGGGTTTTGCCTAATTGATACTTCATGTAATAGTTTATCCCTTATCTCTAATGGTACACCAATTAAAGCTGGCATTAAAAAAGACTGCACTAGTATACTTTGGGCGACTGATTTTGGCAAGCCTCGGCTGCGTAAATAAAAAAGTTCTTCTTCAGATATTTGTCCAATAGTCGCCCCGTGTGAAGCTTTAACATCACAGGCTAATATTTCTAACTGTGGGTCTGATTTAACCTGACTTAATTCTCCCAAGAGTAAAACTTTATCCGATAAATAAGTGTTTGTACCGTTTCCTCTCTCACCAACATACAATAAACCAGTTAGAACACTAGCTGACTTATCTTGCTGAACTCGGCGTGAATTAATGCGGCCAGTGGTTCGGTTTGATAAGTGCTCTAAGCGAATATTAAAGTTAGTTTGACTAGTTTGCTGGCTAACAACCGCCAGCTCAACTATAGCTTTAGCTTGTTCACCTGTTAGTGAAATCTTTATATCACCCATACTATCAAAATCAATTAAACCTAATAGTGTCATAGTGAATTGAGCTCGGGTTTTTACATTTATTTGAAAAGACGCTTTATTGGCACTTAGTGGCACAATTAAATGGACGCCAGCTCCTTCATTTATTATCAGAGTTAATTTGGCCTCAGTCTTAGCAGATACAACAATCAACCTGGTTACTTGCCTGGGGGCAATACTCAACGTGGTATCGGCAGTTAAATTTATCTGCTCGTCACTCATAAATTTGCTAGCCGACTGAGCCATCCATTTCTAATTCAATCAAACGATTAAGTTCCACCGCATACTCCATGGGTAATTCGCGGGCAATGGGTTCAATAAAACCAGCCACAATTAAACTGGTGGCTTCATTTTCTGTTAGTCCGCGCGAGCGCATATAAAAAAGTTGCTCCTCGCCAACTTTAGAAACCGTGGCCTCATGCTCCACTTGAACGGATGAATTCCTAACATCATTAGTCGGGTAAGTATCAGAACGCGATTCAGCATCCAATAACAAGGCGTCGCACTTGACCTTGGCTTTGCAATTTATAGCATGCGCTGCCACATGCAACAACCCGCGGTAACTAGTCCGCCCGCCACCGCGGGAAATTGACTTGGAAATTATATTTGATGAGGTATCGCTAGCTAAATGCATAGCCTTAGCCCCGGCATCCTGATGCTGACCTGGTCCAGCATAAGCTAAAGATAGCACATCAGCTCTTGAGCCTCGGCCTTTCATATAAACGCTAGGGTATTTCATAGTAACTTTGCTGCCGAAATTACCGTCAACCCATTCTACACAAGCCCCCTCCTCAGCAATGGCGCGCTTGGTTACCAGATTATACACATCATTGCTCCAATTTTGCATAGTAGTGTAACGCACTCGTGAGTACGGCTTAGCGATTATTTCCACCACCGCACAATGCAGTGAATCTACGGCATATACTGGGGCGGTACAGCCTTCAACATAAGTTACGAGGCTACCAGCTTCAGCGATTATTAATGTACGTTCAAATTGCCCCATATTTTGCGCATTCAGCCGGAAATAAGCTTGCAACGGCACTGTAACCTGAACACCTTTCGGCACATAAACAAAACTGCCGCCGCTCCAGGTAGCCGTATTGAGCGCGGCAAATTTATTTCCATAAAGATCACGCCTTGTTTTTTCCATTCTTCTTTCAAATTATGATAAATCGCCTCGCTGTCGTATTGTGCCCCGACGCCCGACAAAAATTTTTGTTCAGCCTGAGGAATGCCTAATTTATCAAAAGTCTGTTTTATCTTAATCGGCACCTTATCCCATGAAGCTACTTGCCGTTCTGATGGTTTTAAATAATAACAAATTGATTGAAAATCAATGTCTAAAAGATTGGCTCCCCAAACAGGCACTGGACGCTTACCAAAAGCCTCCAGTGCTTTTAAACGGCGGTCTAACATCCAGCTGGGCTCATTTTTAATATGTGATATTTCCTGCACTACTCGCGCCGACAACCCGGGCGGAATAGAATAAACAGGTTTCACATCATCATGAAAACCATACTGATATGAACCTGGAACTTTATCAGTTTGAGTATTAGGCAACATTTAAATGCTCAAATTGCTGGTAACCAGTTTGCTCAACAGCCTGCACCAAATCCGACCCAGCAGATTTAATTATTTTTCCAGCCATCATAACATGAACATTGGTTGGACTTAAATAATGAAGCAGGCGCTGATAATGAGTAATAACCAGCACTGCCATCTCAGACTTGACTAATCTATTTACACCCTCAGCCACCAGCTTCATCGCATCCACATCCAAACCAGAATCGGTTTCGTCTAAAATAGCTAGTTTGGGTTTAAGTACGGCAAGTTGTAAAATCTCCAGACGTTTTTTCTCACCGCCGGAAAAACCATCATTTAATGATCGCTCTAAAAATTCTGATTTAAATTTTAAAAGCTTAAGCTCAGCCTCAATTAAAGACCGGAATTCCAGGGGCGATAATATTTTTTGACCTGCCGATTGACGATGCGCACTCAAGGCACTGCGCAAAAAATGTTCTACGGTTAAACCAGTAACCGATACCGGGTACTGAAATGCTAAAAATAAACCTAAATGTGAACGTTCTTCTGGTTTTAATGATAACAAATCCTGGCCTTGCCAATTTATTTTACCGCTAGTTACGACAAAACTGGGATGGCCCATTAACACGCTGGCCAAAGTGCTTTTACCTGAACCGTTCGGGCCCATCAAAGCATGAATCTCGCCTTGATTGATAGCCAAATTAACACCCTTCAATATCTCTTTGCCCTCAACTTGGGTGTGAAGATTAATTATTTCAAGTAAGTTTGGCATTTGCTAGTTAAATCGCTCAGACACTGTTTCCCAATTAACTACATTCCACCAAGCGTCAATATATTCCGGCCGCCGGTTTTGATACTTCAAATAATAAGCGTGCTCCCAAACATCTAAACCCAGCAACGGCTTAAAGCCTCGCGTTAACGGATTATCTTGATTGGGTGTTGTAATTATAGCCAATTTGCCTGAAGCTTCTACAGTGAGCCAGGCCCAACCACTGCCAAAAACCCCGACTGCTGATTTAGTGAAAGTCTCTTTAAATTTATCAAAGTCACCAAAGGCCTCCACTATAGCCAATTGCAATTTACCACTAGGCCTCACACCACCAGCTGGCCGAAGCGATTCCCAAAACAAGGTGTGATTAAAATGACCGCCACCGTGATTTCTCAAGGCTGTTTTAATTTCCTCAGGTGCTTTATCGTAATTAGCTACAATCTCTTCTATCTTTTTTGCTTCCCACTCCGCTGATTTATCTAAAGCCTCATTAAGCTTAGCCACATAAGCGGCATGATGCTTGCCCTGATGGATTTCCATGGTTTTAGCATCTATATAAGGCTCTAGGGCATCAAATGAATATGGTAATTTTGGTAATTCAAACATAATAAATAAATTAATAATTAAGCAGCCGTTTTTATAACGTCGGCTAAGGTTTTATTTTGCAGTAATTTATACAATTGAGCATGCACCTCTTGCCAACCAGTTTTACGTTCGCAGGCGAATTTTCTGTCGCAACACTTGCCATCATGAGTGCAGTGCACTGGCTCAAGCTCACCCTCTAAAGCTTTTAACACTTCTACAAATTTAATCTGGTTAACGGGTTTACTTAAAATATAGCCGCCACCCCGGCCTTCACGCGCGCTTATAACCCCGGCCGTCACCAATTGCCGGGCGACATGGTCCAGGTACTTTCGGGGTAAATGCTTAGTGCGCGCTAGGGTTGCTAGGCTAAGATATTGCCCAGGCTGCGCTAAAGATAATTCCTTAAGCAATAGTAAGCCATAGTCACCATTGGCGGAAAGATTAAGCATATATTCAGTATAACAAAACTCCTACCTTTGGAGTAGGAGTTTTAATATTAGCCCAAGCCTTGCCTGGTAATGCTTTCAATCTTGGCTGTGTTTGTTATTGGCCCAAACTTATATAAATTGAATTAGGATCATCTGGGCTTACAACCAAAGACGTTACTGCCAACGGCGAAGGTAGGCGTCGTGTGGTCCAATTTATACCACCATCACTAGATTTGAACAGCACCCCTTGGGCACAATATATAATATTATTAGCGTTTTTAGGATTTATTCCTAACGCAGTAATATTGACACTGCCGGGCCGGGTTAATAAAGTTAGGGCCGACCAATTTTGGCCAGCATCTAGACTACGATAAATACCTAAACTATTAGCGTACAACAAGCCTTCACCGGCACCTGGCAGTATAACTAAGTCGCGAAAAGTTCCTAATTTAACCTTGAGCTGGGTTTGCAAATTCTTAGTTATTGCTGACCAGGAATTACCTGAGTCTTGGCTACGCCAAATGACACCGCCATTCTCTATGGCATAAATTATTTTAGGATCGCGCGGATAAAACATAAGTTTTATAATTGGCTTATCAAATATTTTCACCCTTTGCCAGGCTTCTCCTTGATTTTGGCTTAAAAGCATAACCAAACCTTTGCCGGTGGCTAAATACAGTTTATTGGGTTCAACTGGGTTTTGAGTTATATCATTTATTTCCGCCCGGGGTGTAGCTTCAATATAGATGACTGACCAATTTTTCCCGTAATCCTTTGTTCGCCACAACGTTTGACCTGATACTACATAAGCCACCTGGGTATCTTTAGCATCAAGCAATAAATTGGAGACTGGTTGTGCTATAATTTTCTGCCAAGATTCAGCTTTGTCTTCACTTTGGTAAAGTCCGGCTGGGCCAGCCACGGCGTATAAAACATTACTGGTCAGAGGTGAAATCATCACTTGGCTGATACTAACTTGCTCAATGGTAATAGCCTCGCCCTCCTCGTCTTGTCCGGCCTTAACTTTAGGGGTCCAGGTTTCACCTTGATTGGGGGAATAAAAAATTCCGGCAGAGCCAACCGGACCAGATTTAACTCCGCAAGCCTGCCCCATTAAAACCAAGGCTACACCTATTAAACTAAGCCGTAAGCTCGGAGATTTACTTAAATACGTCATTACAATATATAACGACCTGGAGCTACTTTTGTTACTATAGGTTTAACTATTATTTATAGAGTAGTAAT
>Ga0076032_133_pt1 | contig 6785 bp, 6 predicted proteins | sample RifGroB1_FD_68108 | JGI IMG/M metagenome (GOLD analysis project Ga0076032, IMG submission 68108) | Parcubacteria bacterium GW2011_GWB1_43_66 | reverse complement strand
TTGGATAGGCCAGAGCCAAGGGGCACAAGTCAGGTTTTATTTAACTGGGATACCTGGGCAAGAAGATAAAAAGCACTTTGTAGATATTTTTACCACCCGGCTGGATACGATTTTCGGCGCCACCTTCATGGTCATCTCCCCGGAGCTGGCCAAGAAGTGGATAGATGTCGGTTGGCAAGTAACGGATGAGGTAAAAAATTACATGGAGAATTCATTTAAGGGCAGGGAGTTGGAGCGTGTGGAACGGGCCGCTAAGGATAAGACCGGGGTAGATACTGGCATTAAGGCCATCAATCCGGCAACTGGCGAAGAAATTCCGGTTTGGCTGGCTGATTATGTTCTAGGCAGTTACGGCACCGGCGCCATCATGGCCGTGCCAGCGCATGATGAAAGGGATTACGCCTTTGCTAAGAAATTTGGTTTGCTAATTAGACAAGTTATAGCACCACATTTCATTGAAATAACTAATCCACCTCGTCTGGGGAAAAAGACAGTTCATCGTAAGACGGTGCACATAGTCCTTCGTAGACCAAGTGACGGCAAAATTCTCATGTTGAAATGGAAGGGTAAGGTCTGGGGTGAAAGACAACCGCATACTTTTATTATGGGTGGCATTGAAGAAGGTGAGGATGTAGTTGATGCGGCTAAAAGGGAAATCAAGGAGGAAACAGGCCATAATCAAGCTCGTTTTATAAAAAAATTAGGTCTTGAATTGCACACAGAATATTATGCGGCTCATAAAAATGAAAATCGCTACGCGGAGATTAATATTGTTTGTTTTGAACTTGATTCTATTGAGAAAGACGTCGTAGCAGATAAAGAGCTGGAAACTCATGAGCCAGTTTGGGTCGATGAAGAAGAGGTAATAAATTTTATTAATGTTGTCGATGGTACTTTTATTTGGGATTTGTATAAATCAGGTGAGGGTGTTTATACAGGCGACGGCGTAATAATTGATTCCGGTGAATTTTCTGGTTTGGAATCAGCCGAGGCGGTGAAAAAAATTTCTAAAAAAATAGGCGCTGAACTTAAGACCCAATATAAATTACATGATTGGCTGATTTCCCGCCAGCGTTATTGGGGCGCGCCTATTCCTATTATTTATTGTGAGCAATGCGGCGAAGTGCCAGTGGCAGAAAAAGATTTGCCCGTTGTTTCCTGGTATTTCTTGCGTTATTGCGATCCGCATAATACACAGGAAATATTTAATAAGAAAAAGGTAGCGGCTTGGTGTCCGGTAACTTTTTATGTCGGTGGGGCGGAGCATGCGGTGATGCATTTGTTGTATGCCAGATTTTTCACTAAAGTTTTGCGTGATTTGGGTTATGTAAAATTTTCAGAGCCGTTCGTAAAACTCAGAAACCAGGGTTTGATTTTAGGCGAAGACGGACAAAAGATGTCCAAATCTCGTGGTAATGTTATAAATCCTGAAATGTAGTTAATCCTGATGAGATTGTAGATAAGTTCGGCGCTGATACTTTCCGCTTGTATGAAATGTTCATGGGCCCGCTGGAAGAAGCTAAGCCTTGGAATGCAACTTCCATTATTGGTATTAGGCGATTCTTGGAAAAAGTATGGTCCTTGTCATTATCAGCCAAGCCGACTGAAAATTTACATTTATCCAATGAAGCTAGAGAGGAATTGGGTTATTGGATAGCAAAAACTACCAAGAAAGTAACAGATGATGTTGTAAATTTTCGTTTTAATACTGCCATCGCTGCTTTGATGGAATTTACCAATTATTTACAAAGTGCAACCTTGCCAGTAGCTGAGCAGATTAAAGTCATAAGCGTGTTGCTTAGATTGCTTTATCCGTTTGCGCCTCATATTACATCCGAATTGTGGCAGCACTTGGGGCGACAGGGGCAGATTTGGCAGCAACTGTATCGACTGACATTGGCAAAACTGAAGCTATAAAAATTGCCCAGGCAAATATTGATGTCAGTCGTCATTTGGCTGGTAAAACTATCAAGCGTACCATTTACGTGGCGGGAAAACTAATAAATTTCGTTGCCTAAATTTATCATGGTTTTAATTGAATTTATTAAGAGCCGCCATCAGCTTTCGCCAATTTGTCAGTTAATAAAAAAAGGAGAGATTGTTGCTCTACCTACTGAAACCGCTTATGGCTTAGCGGCTGATGGTACTAATGCTAAAGCTGTGGCTAAAATAGTAGGCTTGAAGGGGCGTCAACCAAATAAACCAATTGCTTTGTTAGCGGCTGATCTAAAAATGGTCAGGCGTTTTTTTATAATAACGCCAACTGAACTGCGACTTGTTAAAAAATTTTGGCCTGGGCCTTTGACTTTATTACTCAAACCTAAATATAAATTTTTCAAAAATATTATTGGTCCAGGCAGGCTAGTTGGTGTGCGAGTGCCAGGAGATAAGTGGTTACGAGAATTAATTTCAGTATACGGTAATCCGCTAACCGCCACCTCAGCTAATTTATCTGGCCAGCCAGCTTCTTATTCAGCGTCAGCAGTAAAAAAATCATTAGTTAAGAGGGGATTAAAGTATTTAGTTAAGGGTGGGCGTCTGCCACGCCAGGCTACTTCAACTGTAGTTAAAGTTAAAAATAATAAAGTTGAAGTTATACGCCCAGGGGCTATTTCCCGCCGGCAAATTAAAGATATGGTAAGCTAAATATTATGAATTGGCATTTTGCAAACACCTTAGGGCAACTATTGCCACACAATTTATCGCGGCAGGTGCGTGAATTATATTGGGCAACGGTTTTGCAGAACATGGCTCTGGCTATGCTACTGCTTTTTGAGCCAATTTATTTATGGCAACAAGGTTTTTCAGTTGAAGCTATTCTGTGGTTTTTCTTGGCAATTTATGTTGCTTATTTTTTGGCATTGCCTTTGGGTGCCAAGTTTGCCACGACAACTGGCTTTGAAATTTCTATAGCCTTGTCAACGGTTTTCCAAATTGCTTATTATATTTGTTTATATTTAGTAGCTATAGCTTGGTGGTGGGCAATACCAGCTGTATTCTTATATACTTTGCAAAAAATGTTTTATTGGCCGGCTTTTCATGCTGATTTTGCCCGTTATTCTGATGCCGCCGAAGAAGGCAAAGAAGTTAGTACTTTGCATATCACATTGTCAGCCGTTTATGTAATTGGGCCGTTACTTGGTGGAGCTTTGATTGCTTATGGCTCATGGCTCATGATGTTTGCGGTTGGCTGCTTGTTAATTTTAGTTTCTAATTGGCCGCTTTTAAGAACCCGTGAAGAATTTAAGCCGAGAAATTTTCCATATCTGGATGCTTATAAAAGATTGTTTGCCAAGGAAAATTGGCGTAGCTTGATTGGCTATTTAGGTTTTGGTGAGGAATTAATTTTATTGGTTTTATGGCCGGTTTTTATTGCCACCGTTATTAATAATTATGTAGAAATAGGTGCACTTGTTGCCGGGTCAACTTTGATTATGGTTTTAGCAACTCTTTATGTTGGTAAGCTAAGTGATACTAAAAATATTCACTCAGTTTTGAGATTTTCAACCCTATTCTATATGTTTGCTTGGTTAGTGCGCCTGACTACACGATCTCCGTTTGGAGTTTTTATAATTGATTCAACTTCAAGATTAACCAAAAATATTGTGCAAGTTCCTTTACACACCTTGCTTTATGAAAAAGCCAAGACACGTTCAGTAATGGACACGGTAATTTCTTTTGAAATGGCCTTGGTTTTAGGTAAAATAGTAGCGGCAGTTATATTACTTTTTGCTTTTAGTCAGTTAGGATCAATGTCAGCTGTTTGGTCGGTCACCTGGATAGTGGCGGCGGCTATGACCTTGCTTTATATGACCATATGATCGCTGGTTCTAATTTACCGGCTGATCTGCGGACTTGGACAAAATTATCTTTAGCTAAATATCATTTAGCCGCTGGTCAGCGTTTGGGCCAGCATTTTTTAGTTGATAAAAAAGTTTTGCAAGATATTTTAACAGCAGCCGATGTTAAAAATAATGCAAACGTTTTAGAAGTTGGCGGTGGGCTGGGTGTGCTGACACTTGAGCTCTTGGCTCGGGCTCAAAGAGTAGTAGTGGTGGAGCTTGATAAAAAATTAGTGGTCGCCTTGCAGAAAGTAGGTATGGGTAGTGAAAAATTAAAAATAATTGCCGATGATGTTTCTGATTGGCAGATTGTAGCCAATCTGCCTTATGAAATCTCCGGTGCTTTTTTAGAAAGATTCTTGTGGGGAGATTTTACACCGCAATCTTTAACTCTATTATTACAGCGGGAAGTGGCTGAACGTTTGGCGGCTAAACCAGGTAAGATGAGTTTATTATCTTTAAGCTGCCAGCTTAAAAGTCAGATAAAAATTATTCGTCACATACCGCCTCAGGCTTTTTGGCCACCGCCACGTGTTCAGTCTAGTTTGGTTAGATTAGATTTATTTTCACCCAAAGATTATTCCGACATTATAGATTACCAGTCTCCAGATTTAATTTGGCGCCTAGCTCGCATCGGTTTTTCTGCCCGTCGCAAAGTGTTAATTAATAATTTACTAGCCGTCCTGCCCTTGGCAAAAGAACAGTTAATTGAAATTTTTACCCAAGCCAACATTGGCATTAAAGCCCGGGCGCAAGAACTTTCAATTCGTCAGTGGGTATTACTAGCTAGATTATTGGCTGGTAAAATTTAAGGTGTTAATCTCATTAATTTTCTCTCGTTATTGTTTATTATTAGATTGTTAGAATTCAGGTAAGTTTGGAATTATTAAGGCATATTTTAACTTTGACTTTTGGGTCAATCCGTGATATAATACAATCGTTATTTTGGAATTAAACCTTAAAATCAAGCATACAGTTCAAACGCCAGACATATTCGTTTGCTTAGTTTTTATTGATTTGATTGAAATTAATCAGAGATGTTTTCTTTAAGGAGTTTAAAAGGAATAACTGATCGCCCAGAGCAAACGCAGATTGCCTTGGGAGTAGTGGCTTTATTAGCTTTAATTTTTGGTTGGTGGCAGCTTAAATCTTCCATTTATTTACCACTGGGTTTAAGCACCAACACTAGTGTTACTAATCAAAGCGAAACTCTGGCATTAGGCGATAATATTCTTGCCTTGCAGCAACAAGATTCAGACAGTGATGGCCTAACTGATTATGATGAGCTTTATCTTTATGGCACTAGTCCATATTTGACCGACACTGATTCTGATGGTTACAGCGATAAGATGGAAGTGGATAGTGGTAATAACCCAAACTGTGCTCCAGATACTACTTGTGGTCCAGTGTTTATTGCTCCGACAGCAACAGAATCAAGCATTGGTGGTACACCAACAGCTGAAGATATTAGGGCATTATTGCGACAAGCTGGAGTTAGTGATGATGAAATTGCCAAGTATGATGATATTAAGCTGTTACAAATCTACAATGAGGTCGCGGGTGAAGTTAGTGCAACCGATACCAGTGATCAATCAGACTCAAATAGTAGTATTAATTTAACACCAGAACAAAAAGAATTAATTAAACAAATGAGCGGGGATGAACTAAGACAATTTTTAATAAATGGTGGAGCTGATTCAGCAACCCTAGAGCAAGTTGATGATGCCACCCTTAGAACCATTATTTATCAAGAGCTGGGTATCTAGAAATTTTTATGGATATCAAGTTACCAGAAAAACTGAAAAATAACAGAAGTTTATCAAAACTTTATGTTATTGGTTTAGTATCAGTCGCTCTGGTGACTTTTTTATCAGCCCCACGTCCAGCCCAGGCAATATTACCTGTGCCAGCAGACATCATTGGTGGCCCGTCACAAATTTCTTCTACGATTTTTGATAAAATTGCCGATGCCGCCGAGTGGGCTTGGCAGCATGGAGCAGCGGTAGCTTTTAAAAATGCGGCGCGTACTTTTACTACTCGCTTAGCCTACGATACGGCCGTGATGATTTCCTCAGCTGGTCAAGGGCAAAAGCCATTATTCAGCAATTTTACTATTGGTCAAAGTATTCAGCGGGCAGCCGATGATGCCGCCGGAGATTTTTTGGATACCCTGGCTAATCAGCAGACATTTGTTAATTTGAATATTTGTCAGCCTTCCAGCCCCACCGCCCAATTAGTTATTGGTTTTACTGCTTTTAATGAAATTCAGCCGCGCCAACCGCGTTGTTCATTAACCACGGCTATTAAAAATTGGGAAACATTTGTTAATGATCCCAATCTTCTGCAAAATTTTGGCGTAGTTTTTGACCCCAGGCAAAATGATCTTGGTATTGCCTTGCAGGTGCAGGAGAATTTAATCAGAGATCGGGCCACCGCCTCTCAAGAGCCGGAACAGTACAGGATTTGCAACGGTCAGCCATAGAAGCTGCGGGTGATGATTTTTCTGAATTTACAGGCGATATTGTAGCCGATGCTTTGGGTGTTTTTACCAACACTTTGGCTTCTCGTTTACTTAAACGTTTCTTGCAAGAAGGCGCTGTTTCCAGCCCGTCGCGTCTTTACTCCACCCAGTTCGGTTTTTTGGGCTTGGGCGGAGTAGAATATGCCACGCAAATTAACAGCACAATTTCCACGCCGCAACTGGTTGGATCTACTGGGGCAGTGGATGTCATAAGTGATTTAGCCAATTGCCCGCCAGACCCGGCTTTTTATACGCCGCAATATGCTTGCACCATTACGCCCAAGTTTGCTCAAGCCTTGCGCAAAGCTGACGAAGGTTCGCCTCTAACAATTCAGGAAGCAATTGATCAAGGGTATATTGCTGGCAATTTGAGATTTGCTATTGCCCGTACCTCTGATGATTTGCGAGCACCCACCAATGCT
>Ga0076032_131_pt1 | contig 9132 bp, 6 predicted proteins | sample RifGroB1_FD_68108 | JGI IMG/M metagenome (GOLD analysis project Ga0076032, IMG submission 68108) | Parcubacteria bacterium GW2011_GWB1_43_66 | reverse complement strand
GCCATACAGTATTTGTTCTGGCTTTGGCGGTGATATTGTCAATAATTTAAAGGTTAATTCCCAGGACCTTGGCTCAAGAGCCAGGGTCCTTTTATTTTTAAGTCAAAAGTGCTAAGGTGCGGTTGTTTAAAGTTGTTAATATATAGCCCTTGACAAGATTATATATTTGTGATAATGTCATATGTTAACTTAATATTTTTTAAGGCTATTAGCCAATTTTATATAGTAGGCTAACTAGTGGTATGAATACACTAGCTGGCAATTGCAAATAAATTATATGTATCATTCTAATAAAGGTTTTCGTCACCTTAAGACGATTTCGGTGCCATTTAGCATTTTTGCTATTTTGGCTTTAGTAGTTCAGTCCTTGGCCTTTACTTTCAGTTTTCCAGCTTCAGCCACAGGCTGTCAAACATTAAATGTTTGGTCAATGGGGTATTGGAAAACTCACCAAAGCGAGTGGATTTTACCGCAAACTTTGGGAGGCATGGTGATAAATACTACTGTTGAAGGTGATGATGTTTTTAATAATTATGCTGATTCTCCAGCTAATAAAGTCCGTGGACAGTTATTAGCTTTGAAATTCAATATTGCCATTGGTGCTGGTAGTGGTTATGTTCCGGGTGATGTTATTACTTTAAATCAATTAGCCAGTCAAGCTGATGCCATGTTACAGCAAGTGCCACCTGTCACTGAGGCTGAATTAACAACTATGGCCAGCAGGATTGAAAATGTGAATACAGCAGTTACAGTCAGCACCTGTTTAACTGACAAAGGAATTTTGATTGTAAAGAAAAAGGTGGTGAATGATAACGGTGGTACTAAACAACCAGCTGATTTTACCATGACCGTATCAGCAGTTAATCCGTCGCTGTCAACTTTCCTTGGTAACTCTTCAGGTACAACTATAATAGTTGATCCTGGTAATTATGAAGCTGATGAAATTTTAATTGCTGGCTACACCAAATCACGAACTTCTAGTTGTACCGGCACAATCAATGCTGGCGAGACTAAGTATTGTACTATAACTAATAATGATAATCCGACAAATTTTTGTGAATTGGAAATTATTAAGTCAGTAGATAAAATAATAGCTAATCCAGACGATATTTTAACTTACACTCTAAACTTTACTAACGTAGGTACGGCTAATTGTACTGGCGGCGGTGTTAAAGTTCAGGACGAGGTTTTTCCGATGCTAGATTATATCAATGAAACCCATAGCTCCAATATTGATCCGGGCTATGGCAATGATCCAGTGTTTGATGGTTCAATGCTTCGCTGGAACGCACATGAACTTACACCTGGTGAAACAGGACAAATAACCTGGACCGCCAGCGTCAAGCCGATTACTGGTTGCGGACTATATGATATGCCGAACACTGCCCGCATAACCGCTACGCAATTAAATTGGCAATGGGTCTTGTCCAATACCGTGCATACGGTAGTTGATATTGCGTGTCAGGCAGAAATTATTGTTAAAAAGCACGTTATAAATGATAATGGCGGACAAGCCGAAGCTGATGATTTTACTATGCTAGTTACAGCAGTAAATCCATCTCAAGGCTCATTTCCTGGCAGTGAAACCGGCACCAGTGTAACTGTTGAACCCGGGGTTTACAGTGTAGATGAGCAATCAGTAGCTGGTTATGATAAAACTTTGTCAGCTGATTGTGCTGGTACGATCGCACATGGCGAATCAAAAACTTGCACCGTGACTAATGACGATAATGAATCCATTTATTGTGAACTGGAAATAACCAAGCAGGTAGATAAACAAATAGCTAATTCAGGAGATTTGCTTACATATAGCCTACGCGTGGAAAATACCGGTACCGGAGTTTGTACTGGCGGCGGTGTTAAAGTTCAGGATATGGTTGATCCACGCCTGACTTATGTGAGTGAGAATCATACACCAAATATTAGTGCGGGCTATGGTTCATATCCTGTGTTTTTTGAATCAATGCTTCGCTGGAATGCCCATGAGTTGACACCAGGCGAAGTGGGTGAAATTTCCTGGCAAGCAACCGTTAATGAAATTACTGGTTGTGGCTTGTTTGATATTCCAAATACTGCCCGGGTGACTGCTCAAGAATTAGGCTGGGAGTGGGTATTGTCTAACACGGTTCATACAATTGTTGATATTGCCTGCCAAGCAGAATTAATTGTTAAGAAAATTGTTTTCAATGATGATGGCGGTACTAAACAACCAGCTGATTTTACCATGCAGGTAACAGGCATTAATCCTAATCCAGCTAGTTTCCCTGGTTCACCGACTGGCACTAATGTGACAATAGAGCCAGGAGATTACAGCGTTTCCGAAATTCAGGATCCAGGTTATGCCATGACCTTATCAGCTGATTGTACGGGTACGATCGCGCATGGCGAATCTAAAACTTGTACTGTGACTAATGATGATATTCCACCCGAGGAATCAAAGTTGATTGTAATAAAACATGTTATTAATGATAACGGCGGCATAAAAGTAGCGGCAGACTTTAACATTGATGTAACCGCGGCTGGTAATTTCCAGCAAACTATTCCTGGTAATGAAACTGGGACCGAATTTAGTGTTGAGCCAGGGGGTTATCTGGTAGTTGAGCAAAATAGTTTAGGTTACAGCGTAAGCTATGATAATTGCCAGGGCACTATCGCTGTTGGGGAAACTATGACCTGCACCGTGACGAATGATGATCCAGTACCACCACCACCTGATCCAGCTTATATAATTGTTATTAAGCACGTATCAAATGATGATGGTGGTACTAAGAACGCACCAGATTTCACCATGCATCTTGAAGCAGGAACTGGCAGCCTTAATACTTCTTTTCCAGGAGCAGAAGCTCCGGGTGTACAAACCCAAGTTCCAGTAGGTGATTTCAATGTCACTGAGGACCAGGACCCAGCCTATACTATGACTATGACTGGTGACTGTACTGGTGTAATTGCTGCGGGTGAGACCAAAACTTGCACTATCACCAATGATGATATTCCACCTCCGCCTCCCCCTAAGGGCAAACTAGTAATAATTAAGAAGGTAATTAATGATAACGGCTGGACTAAGGTAGCAAATGATTTCAGTATCTTAGTGCAGGCGGCCAACAATTTCCAAAATATCTACGCTGGGCAAGATGCCCCAGGAGTAATGGTGGATGTTGATCCAGGTGATTATGTAATTGAGGAAGTTGATACTTTAGGCTACACCAAAACCAAGTCAGCTGATTGTTCTGGTACCATTGCTGCCCAAGAGATAAAGACTTGCACTATTACTAATGATGACCCAGATAAAGGTACTCTCATTGTAATTAAACATGTTATCAATGATAGCGGCACTGGTAGTAAATCAGCTGGTGATTTCACTATGAGTGTGACCGCACAAAATCCATCGCAAACTTCCTTTGCAGGTGTTGAGGCTCCTGGTGTCACAATTTCAGTTGATCCGGGTGATTATAACGTGGATGAGGTAGACAATTTTAACTACACTAAATCCCGGTCGGCTGAATGTTCCGGTACAATCGCCGCTGGCGAAACTAAAACCTGTACCATAACCAATAATGACCCGAGCGGTGGTCAAAACATTGCTTTTGATGCAGCTACAATTATTAGTCCAGTTGCTAGTATTCCTTGGGCTATACCAGCTGGTGACGGGCAAACAGTTTATATTAAATTCCAGCGTGCTACGGGTAGTATAGAAATTCGCCAAGCTACTACCTCAAACTGCACTCCGCCAGGCCAAGTCTTAAGTTGTACCAATTTAGTTACAGCTGAGTCTGAACTAGTAACTTCGCCCAATCAGTCAGTAATTAATTCAGCTAAAGGTAAATTATTAATCCAGTCTGAAGCCCAAGGGCAGATATGGTATGTGCATTATTCTTCTGGATTAAAATATTATATTCCAGGTGCGCCCAATACCATGACTGTTGTGAAGTCATTTGCTGATGGCATTACTAATGATAATTTGACTAAGATTCCATTAGGATTAAGCCAGAACATAGCAGGTACAGATACTGATGGTGATAATTTGCCTGATTTGTATGAGGAAGCTATTGGTACCAATGCAATCGCGGCTGATACTGATTCTGATGGCTTTACTGATTATGTTGAGCTGCAAAATGGTTATAATCCATTAGGTGCTGATAAAGCAGTGACTGATCAAACTTTTGCTAATGAACAAAAAGGTCGTTTCTTCATGCAAATAGAAGAAGCTGGCCAGGTTTGGTATGTTTCGCCCCTTGATGGTAAACGCTATTACATCCCCAGCGATTCAACTAATGCTTATAATGTTATAGCTTCGTTGGCTAAAAACATGACCAATGCAGAAATTAGGCAGATAAGCGTTGGCCAAGAGATAAAAGGTATTGATACCAGTGCATTTGCAGGATGCTATATTCCTTCACCATCTGTTTTAGGTGCTTCCACAGAATTACCTCGTACTGGTTTCCCGTTTGACTTAGCACAATTGGTTATAATTCCAGGGTTAGCCGCTTACCCTTGGCTTAAACGCCGTTATTCAAAAGCGTTATCAATGCACTTTGCCAAATTTACTCATTAATTTGGACAAGGATTGAACTCATCCCATTAACTTATGATTCAAGAGTATCAGGGGGTTAATTTCGTAGTTAAACAAAAACCTTTGCCAGGTCGTGCTAACTCATGGTTTAATATTGGTATTATGCGCCGTTGGTTAAAACCCGTCTTATTTAGTTTAGGTATTGTGGCCGCTGGATTAATTGCTACTAATCCTAAGTTTGTTTTGCCGTATAAATATCATTTTTCAGAAAATAACCAAGTTATAACTACACCAGCAGAAGTCGCAGAAATAACAACTTTGCCAGATGGTATTTCTTCAGAAGTGGCTGAGGCGGTGGGTGAGGACGTGCCGCCGGTAAGTGAATTGACCAATCAAGCCCAAGCAGCCACTACTACCAAGACTAAGACCTCAACATTTTGGGTAGCGGGTAGTTTAAGTATTCCTAGTCTTAAAATTTCTGTCCCAATAGTATATGTTAGCGACCGCACGGAAAAGACCTTTCAATTAGGTTTGCAGCAGGGCGTGGTGCAGTATCCAGGCACGGCTCTGCCCGGGCAACTAGGCAATATGTATGTTTTTGGCCATTCGTCTGATTATCGCTGGGCTAAGGGCAGTTATAAGCAGTTATAAAACGATATTTGCCAAGTTACCAAATATCAAGATTGGCAGTGAAATTAAATTAACTGATAGTGCTGGCAAGGTTTATACTTATAAAGTTACCAGCACAGCCATTGCATTGCCCAATGAAACTAAGTATTTATCGCAATATAAATATCAGAAGAAATTATTGACTGTTCAGACTTCTTATCCAGTAGGCACAGCTTTAAAGCGCTTTTTAGCGATAGCTGAATTAGTGGAGTAGTCGTATATTATTTATAAAACCACCGTGCTTTGTTCAAGGCGGTGGTTTTTGCTAGAGTGATGAAGTATATGTCCAAACAGAAAGTTATTATGGCGCTTTCCGGTGGGGTTGATTCCGCCGTCTCCGCGTACTTATTGAAAAAACAAGGGTTTGATGTTAGGGCTGTTTTTATGAAGAATTTTACGGGCACGCATGAGAACCTGGCCGGGGAGTGCAATTGGGTGCGGGAACGGGATGATGCCGCTCGGGTAGCGCGTAAATTAAAAATTCCATTTGCCGTTTGGGATTTTGAAAAGCAATACCAGCGTTTTGTTATAGATTATTTTTTCCGAGAATATAAGCGCGGCCGCACACCTAACCCTGATGTGCGCTGTAATCAATATGTCAAAATCCCGTTATTTCTAAAAAGAGCTTCAAAGGAAGGTGCTGATTTTATCGCCACCGGCCATTATGCTAGGAAGAGCAAAGAGATAAGCGTTATGCGTAAAGATAATTGGAATTTATTAGCTGGCTCTGATCCTAATAAAGACCAGTCGTATTTTCTTTACACCTTAACGCAAAAACAGTTGCAGCATTTATTGTTTCCGGTTGGTGAGATGACTAAGCCCGAAGTCAGGCAATTAGCCCAACGTTTGCACTTACCCGTAGCCGGCAAGCAAGACAGCGTTGGTATTTGTTTTGTCGGAGAGGTAAAAATAGCTGATTACTTACGTACTCGCTTACCGGAAAAACCAGGCTCAATAGTTAATACTAAAGGCAAAGTTTTGGGGAAACATCAGGGGTTGTATTTTTATACTATTGGCCAGAGGTCTGGTTTAGGATTAGGCGGCGGGCCCTGGTATGTGGTCGGCCGTAATATGAAACAAAATAAGCTCATTGTCGGCACGTTGACAGAGCAAAAATTTATTATGGCGCGCACTTGTTTAACAGCTCAACCACATTGGATTAATGAACCAGCTAAATTACCAGCTATTTTATTAGTCAGGCATCGGTACCGCCATCCAGTATTTACTGCTAAAGTCATGAAATTTGGTAATGGTCTTAAGATAATATTTCATAAACCGCAACGCGCTATCACACCTGGGCAATCTGCCGTGATTTATAAAAAGACGCGAGCCGGGCTAGTGGTGCTTGGGGGAGCGGTGATTGATAAAGTTGAAAAAACCAAATTTTCTTGGTAAGATTAGCCGCGTATGACATCGTTAGAACTCAGGCAAAAGTTTTTAGAATTTTTTGCTAGCAAAGGTCATAAAGTTATTCCGTCAGCTTCACTGGTGCCGGCTAATGACCCGACAGTCCTTTTCACCACGGCTGGCATGCATCCGTTGGTGCCTTATCTTTTAGGTGAAGAGCATCACGCTGGTAAACGTTTGGTTTCAGCCCAAAAATGTATTCGGACAGGGGATATTGAAGAAGTAGGCGATGATACTCACCTGACTTTTTTTGAAATGCTAGGTAACTGGTCGCTGGGTGATTATTTTAAATCAGAGGCGATTGGCTGGAGCTATGAATTTTTAACAGATAAAAATTGGCTGGGATTACCAACAGCCAAGCTAGCAGTAACTTGTTTTGCCGACGATAAGGATGCGTCTCAAGATAATGAATCTGCTGAACTGTGGCAAAGTTTAGGAATTCCAAAAGAACGGATTGCCTTTTTAGGCAAGGCAGATAATTGGTGGGGTCCGGCAGGCCTGACCGGCCCGTGCGGCCCAGATACGGAGATGTTCTATTGGACCGGGAGCGAGCCGGCACCAATGGTGTTTGATCCAGCAGATAAGCGCTGGTTTGAGATCTGGAATGATGTCTTCATGCAATACAATAAAACGGCTGAAGGTAAATATGAGCCGTTGCAGCAGAAGAACGTAGATACTGGTATGGGCTTAGAAAGAACATTGGTTGCATTGAATGGGTTAAAGTCTGTTTATGAGACCGACATATTTTCTCCCATACTTGATAGAATTCATCATTTATCAGGAAAAAATTATTTAGATTATCCAAAAGAATTTAGAATTATAGCTGATCATATTAAGGCAGCAGTGTTTATTATTATAGACGGCGTTGTGCCTTCTAATCTTGGTAGGGGTTATGTTTTGCGTCGTCTCATTAGAAGAGCGGTTAGATACGGCAAAAGGATTGGATTCCCATCACATTTTACGGCACTAATAGCTGAGGCGGTAATAGATATTTACAAAAATATCTATCCCGAACTTGATAATAATCGTGACCTTATAGTTGAAGAGCTAGTAGTAGAAGAAATGAAATTTGATAGAACTATAAATCGCGGGCAGGCCGAGTTTGATAAAAAATATAGAATAATTACGCAATGGGAAAGTGACAAAAAGCCATCATCTGATACAGGATGGGTTCTACCTGGTTATGTTGCATTTGATTTGTTTTCCACTTACGGTTTTCCTATTGAGCTTACAGTGGAGATGGCTAGAGAGAAAGGTATGAGTGTTGATATAAAGGGGTTTGCTAAAGAGATGACCAAACATCAAGAATTATCCCGTACTGCCTCGGCCGGCACCTTTAAAGGCGGGTTGGCTATATAACAAAGGAACGAACGAGATTTGATTTTACTCATTCGGAAAAAATGACTGATGAACAAAAATCTAAAGTTGAGGAGTTGGTTAATAGTTGGATAGGGCGCGATTTAACTGTTAAAAAAGAAATTATGCCGTTGGCAGAAGCAAAACAACTTAATGCCATCGGCGTCTTTGGCGAAAAATATGCGGAAACAGTTTCGGTTTATACAGTAATGGATCCAAAGAACGGTGAAGTTATCAGCCGGGAATTTTGCGGTGGGCCGCATGTGGAACATACTGGCGTGATTGGCCAATTTAAAATTTTAAAAGAGGAAGCGGTGGCCGCGGGCATTAGACGTATTAAGGCGGCGGTTAGTTGATCGTTTTAAAAAATTTGTGTCAGACAAGGTAAGTCAACCCAGACGCGTTATTGCCACCCACTCGGTGCGTGCTACCCGGCCAGGCCGACGCCTGATTTTTTTATTTATCATTGTGGTTATAGGTTTAGCCGTTAGTTTATTTTTTAAAATTTGGCCAATTGCCAAAGTATTAATTAAACCTGATATCCACAATTTAACCGGTGAATTTCAAATCAAAGTTGATTTAGATATTAGTTCAACTAATCCAGCTACTCGGGTAATACCAGGCAGAATCATGGCTGTTGGTGAGGATGGTAATATCTTAGCTAGGCAAAATTATTTTGTTAGAAATATCAAAGGTACTAGTTTGGTTTTTTCCCAAGCCGATCTTAATTCAGTAGTAATATCTGCCTTAGCTAAATTAGCTGGCGAGCAGGCGACGCTGTTACCTGAGTCGGTGAAAGTTGAAGAAGGCGATTGGAGTGTAGGCTCTTCTGGTCGTTTATTTTTTAGTAATTTAACCGCCCACGGGCAGTTTTACAGCCAGTTGCCGCTCCATTACTGGTCACAGGAAATTGCTGGCAGGCCTATTAAGGAAGTTACACAAATTTTATCTGATAAACCTGGTGTGGATAAGGTTGAAGTAAGGTTATATCCGTTTTTTTTCTCTAATATTAGCCAAAAAATACCAAAAGACCAATCTAATATTAGGTTCACCCTTGACACAAATTAGAAAACTTCTATACTAGAGTAGCGCTTATTTTCAAATTAACAGCCTTTTTGAAGTGCATAAAAGGGTCTAAATAAAGTAGGCTTAGCCTTAAATCTTGAATAGACAACTTCAAGATTTGGCAT
>Ga0076032_128_pt1 | contig 9257 bp, 9 predicted proteins | sample RifGroB1_FD_68108 | JGI IMG/M metagenome (GOLD analysis project Ga0076032, IMG submission 68108) | Parcubacteria bacterium GW2011_GWB1_43_66 | reverse complement strand
TTCTGGGTGACCATTTTTTTATCTGCCAAAAGGTAGTATACTTATTAAGTATATTAACTAATTAAAATTTATGCCTAAGAAACAAATTACCACTAAATCCTCAGTCCCGGTAAGAATCGCCATCAACGGTTTTGGTCGGATCGGCCGGGCGGCTTTTAAAGTGGCTTTAACCAAGCCAAATATCAAAGTTGTGGCGATTAATGATCTTGTGGCCCCCAATATCCTGGCACATCTATTGCAGTATGATACGGTGTACGGGCAATATGGCCGTAAAGTATCAGCTGATAGTAAGCACCTGATAGTTGATGGGCAAAAATTTCCAGTATTAGCGGAACGTGAGCCAGTTAAGTTGCCTTGGAAAAAAATGGAAGTTGATGTGGTATTGGAATGCACCGGCCGATTTACAAAAAAGCCTGAAGCCGCTCTGCACTTGAAAGCTGGCGCTAAAAAAGTTATTTTATCAGCTCCAGCTAAAGGCGGGGGAGTACCTACCTATATTTTGGGAGTGAACTTAGGAGATAAGCAAAAAATTAACGACAGTGTAGTTTCTAATGCATCTTGCACCACCAATTGTATTTCGCCAATCGCCCAAGTAATAGTGTCGGCCTTTGGTGTGGAAAAAGCCATGATGACCACAATACATAGCTACACCGCTGATCAGAATTTAGTGGACGGTCCACATAAAGATTTACGACGGGCGCGGGCGGCGGCACAGAATATTGTGCCGACAACCACCGGCGCCGCTATTGCCACTACCGAAACCATTCCTGAACTTAAAGGAATTTTTGATGGTTTAGCAGTGCGCGTGCCCACGGTTTGTGTTTCCTTGTCAGATTTCACTTTTGTTCTGAAGCGAAAAAAAGTTACCAAAGCGCAAGTGAATGCCGCCTTGCGACTAGCGTCTAATTCTAAAAGGTACAAAGGTATTTTGCAGGTAACTAATAAGCCGCTGGTCTCCTCTGATTTTATTGCTAATCCGGCCTCAGCTATTGCAGATTTGTCACTCACACAAGTGGTAGGCGGTAATATGGTTAAGGTTGTTGCTTGGTATGATAATGAGTGGGGTTATGCTAATCGCTTGGTGGAAATGGCCGTTAGTGCCGACTATCAGATTTTTACAGCGCCACGGCGCTTACATTATTTTAATTGGCCATTTAGGCCGGCCGGCCGGCAAAGTTGTGCCTAGTTTGTCTTTGAAGCCAGTGGGGTATACCTTAGGTAAGATTTTACGTCAGCCCGTTAAAGTTTTAACCCTATCATCCAAACCAGAAGTAATTAAAAATGAATCCAAAAAAGGCCTGGTGCTGCTGGAAAATATTCGTTTTGATAAAGGGGAGGATAATAATAGCCAATTGTTAGCCCGGTCACTAGCCCGTTTGGGGCAGATTTATGTTAATGAGGCTTTTTCATTTTCACACCGGGCGACCGCCTCTATGGTTTCATTGCCTAAAAAATTGCCGTCTTATGCTGGTCTTGCCTTGATTAATGAAATAAATTCTTTGGAAAATATCAGTCATAAAGGCAAAAAGCCGGTAGTAGCTGTTATAGGTGGCGCTAAAATCAGTGATAAGCTGCCAGTAATTGAAAAATTATTGCCGCGCTTGTCTGCTGTTTTGGTAGGTGGTGGGGTAGCTAATACCTTATTACGAGCTAAAGGATTAAAGATTGGCAAATCATTAATTGATAATAAAGAAATTAAAGATGGTAAAAAATTGATTAAGCGTGCTGGTAAAAAACTTATTTTGCCGGTTGATGTTGTGGTTGATAATGTCAGCACTAAGCGGCTTGAGGCCAGATTGAAAATGGTTAATAAATTAATGACCAGTGATAAGATTGTTGATTTAGGAACTGAAACTTGCCGCGTGTACGCCAAATATATTAAAAAAGCTAAAACTATATTTTGGGGCGGACCACTTGGCTTAGTGGAAGAGTCAAAATGGCGTCATGCCACCCTGGCTTTAGGTCGGTTAGCTTCAGCCCGAGCCCGTCGCCAGGTTTTTGTGGTGGTGGGCGGGGGTGATACGGTTGGATTTTTTCATCAGCATAATTTAGTGGTAGATTTCTTTTCCGCTGGCGGCAGTGCCATGCTAAATTTTTTAGCCGGGGAGGAAATGCCGGGGTTAACTAGCATAGGTTATCGCCGGCCTAAGTAATATTTTTTATGAAACGAGATATTATTAGTGATTTGCAAGCACGCGAAATCCTTGATTCCAGGGGTGACCCGACAGTGGAAGTTACAGTGTTAACTGAAGGTGGTATCACTGGCATGGCTTCAGTGCCATCAGGTGCATCTACTGGTATTCATGAGGCTTATGAGTTGAGGGATGGTGATAAAAATCGATATGACGGCAAAGGAGTGTTGCAAGCCATTGGCCATGTTAATAAGGAAATTAAGCAGGTCATAAGGGGGGTTTCCGTAACTGAGCAGCAGCGCGTTGACACTATAATGATTGATCTTGATGGCACAACCAATAAGAAGAATTTAGGCGCCAATGCTATTCTGGGTGTGTCGTTAGCTGTTGCCCGGGCGGGCGCGGCCGCGACTGGTCTGCCACTATATCGTTATCTTCAGCAGGTTTTTGACTTAGAGCAAAAGATATATTCTTTACCTGTGCCGATGATGAATATCTTTAATGGCGGGGTTCATGCTGATAATAATTTGGCAGTGCAGGAATTTATGGTGGTGCCGGAGTTTAAGCGCGGGCAGGCGGCTGATATCAACGAAAGCATTAGAGTGGGAGCTGAGGTTTTTCATTCTTTGGGGCGAGTGCTTAAAAGCCATAAACTAGATACTGATGTTGGCAATGAAGGTGGCTATGCACCTGAGGTTGATTCTAGTCAGACAGCAATTGATTTGATTTTGGAAGCAATTGACCGGGCTGGGTATCAGGCGGGCGGGCAGGTTAATTTGGCACTTGATGTGGCGGCTTCTGAATTTTTCCGACAAGGAAAATATCATTTTGAGGGTAAGGTTCTAAAATCAGGAGAAATGATTGATCTGTATGAGGAGTGGCAAAAGAAATATCAGCTAGTTTCGCTGGAGGATGGATTAGCTCAAGATGATTGGCAAGGTTGGACAGAAATGACGCGTCGGTTAGATGATAAATTATTATTGGTAGGAGATGATTTGTTTGTTACCAGCATTCAAAGACTGCAGCTGGGTTTGGAGTTTAAGGCCGCCAATACTATTTTGATAAAACCAAATCAGGTAGGCACCTTGACCGAAACTATCGCAACCGTGAGTGAGGCTCAACAAAAGAATTTAAAAATAATCGTGTCGCATCGTTCGGGTGAGACCATGGATAGCTTTATTGCCGATTTAGCTGTAGCGGTGGGGGCGCAGTATATTAAGAGTGGGCCGACCTCAAGAGGTGAGCGGGTGGCTAAGTATAATCGATTGATGGAAATAGCGACTGAACTCAAATCTTTAAAAAAATAGTAAGAATAATCAGATTTTATGCTATACTTTCCTAAGTAGGAGGTTTAGCTTTTTTGTTTTTTTGTAAGCGTTTATGCCTAAAAAGTTAGTTGGTCAAAAAGTATTACCAGTTGTTCTGGCCATCTTGGATGGTTGGGGCGTGGCCCCACGAGGCAGTCAAGCAGATGATGCCACAGTTATAGCCCGCACCCCGTTTTTAAATGAACTTAGTCAGCACTATCCTCGCGCGTTGCTTAAAGCTTCAGGCCAAGCAGTGGGTTTGCCAGCGGGGCAAGACGGAAATTCCGAGGCCGGACATCTTAATTTAGGAGCCGGCAGGATAGTGGATCAGGATGCGGCGCTGATTTCAAAAAGCATTCGTGATGGTACTTTTTTAAAAAATCAAGCTTTCCGTACAGCCATTGAGCAGGTTAAATCCAGGCATTCTGCTTTGCATCTGATGGGTTTATTATCCAATTACAATAGTGGCCATTCTTCGCCTGATCATTTTATTGCTTTGCTTAAATTAATACAATCGCACCATCTCAAGCACGTTTATTTACATTTTTTTACCGATGGCCGTGATTCAGCTAGATATGACGCTATTAAATTTATCGGCGAGGTTAAAAAGAGATTAAAAAATGGAGAGACCATTGCCACTTTAAGCGGTCGATATTATGCCATGGATCGTAAGAAAGATTGGCGACGCACAGGCTTAATTTATGATTTATTGACTCGTGGCCGTGGCCGCAAAGAAGTATCAGCTGAAGTCGCTATCCGTCATGCTTACAATCGTGGTGAAAGCGATGAATATATTAGTCCAACTGTTATGACCGATGCTCGTGGTAAGCCCAGGGGTTTAATACGTGATAATGACGCCATAATTTTCTTTAATCTGAGATCAGACCGGGCGCGGCAATTAGCCAAGCCGTTTGTTCAGACTAAATTTGAAAAATTAAACAAAGGAGCTTTTAAGCGTTGGAAGGTTTTAAAAAATTTATGCTTCGTAGCCTTGACTGATTTTGGCCCTGATCTTGATCATATTTTAACCGCCTACCCGAGCCGCGATATAAAGAACAGTTTACCTATGGTTTTAGGCACAGCTGGGCTAAAACAACTTTATATTGCTGAAAGTGAGAAATATGCCCATATAACTTTCTTCTTCAACGGCGGTTATGATCATCCAGTGGCGGGAGAGGATCGGGTGACTATTACGTCGCCAGATGTTGTTTCTTATGATGCTACTCCGGAAATGTCTGCCGCTAAGATTACCACCTATGTGCTCCGCTCATTAAAACAAAGAAAGTATGATTTTATTGCTATAAATTTGGCTAATGCTGATATGGTTGGACATACGGGTAATTTGCGCGCTGGAGTTTTGGCTATGGAAGCGGTCGATAAGTCTTTAGTTCAAATTGGCCGGGAAATTAAAAAACAAAAAGGTAGCATGTTAGTAACAGGCGATCATGGTAATGTGGAGGAGTTTATTAACCGGGAGACTGGTGAAGTTGACACTGAGCATTCAACAAATCCTGTGCCATTATTGCTTTATAATAAAAATTGGCGCGGTAAAACCTTTAGTCGGCGTCGGGGTGTGTTGGGTGATGTCGCCCCAACTATTCTCCGTCTTATTGGCTTGACTAAACCAAAGGAGATGACCAGGCATAGTTTACTTTGAGAAGATGTTTAATCAACGTCCTAAGCCCGTAGTTTTAGTGGTGTTAGATGGTTGGGGAGTAGATATTCCTTCCCGATCAAATGCTATATCACAGGCACAAACACCAGTTTGGCAACGCCTAATCACGACCTACCCAACCTTTACTTTACAGGCCGCGGGCGAAGCCGTGGGTTTGCCTTGGGGAGAAGTGGGTAATAGCGAAGTCGGGCACCTAGCTTTAGGGGCGGGTAAAATCCTATATCATGATTTACCGCGTATCACCCGGGCAATAGTTGATAAATCTTTTTTCCAAAACAGGGCATTATTGACCGCAATCCAGTTAGCTCAAGAGAAGAATAGCCAACTTCATTTAATTGGCCTGGTAAGCCCTGGTGGGGTGCATAGTTCAATTGATCATCTTTATGCTTTATTGGAAATGGCCAAACAACAAGGCATGGCCAATGTTTTTGTTCATGCTTTTCTTGATGGTCGAGATACGCCGTTTGATTCAGCTAAGACTTATTTGGAGGAGTTAGCTAACAAAATGAAAAAGATAGGCGTTGGCAAAATAGCCAGCATAATGGGCAGGTATTACGCGATGGATCGGGATAATCATTGGGATAGAGTTCAGGCAGCTTATGATTGTTTAGTTGAAGGCAAAGGCAAGCCAGCCACTTCAGCCGGCCAAAGTATTTGATGAACAAGTTGTGCCAACAGTGATTATGGAAGGGGACAAGCCAGTAACTACAGTTGGTAATAATGATTCGGTTATATTTTTTAACTTTAGAGCCGATCGGGCGCGGCAACTCACCCATGCCTTTGTTCTGCCTGGTTTTTCCAAATTTCCCCGCCGGACTTTAGAACGATTGCACTTTGTTACCATGACAGAGTATGAAAATAATATTCCAGTAGAGGTAGCCTTTCCAGCAGAAACTATAGAATATCCGTTAGCGCGGATTATCTCCGGACGAGAACAGGCTTATGAGGGTGAAGACCATGTTTTAATACCATCACCGGTGGTACCATCATATGATCAAAAGCCAGAAATGTCAGCTAGGGCCGTAACTGACAGATTTTTACAAGAGATACGCACCGGCAAGTATGATTTTTGTGTAATAAATTTTGCCAATGCTGATATGGTTGGGCATACTGGAAATTTATCTGCTACCGTACGGGCAATTAATGTGTTAGACGAGTGTATAGGTGAGGTGGTGGCCGGAACCTTAGAGTACGGTGGTTTAGTGATTATAACGGCCGATCATGGCAATGCGGAAAATTTGGTAAATTTACAGACTGGTTCTATTAATAAAGAGCACTCAAATAATCCAGTGCCTTGCATAATAGTGGCGCGTGAATTGGAAAATAAGGCTGGCAGTGGTCAGTTGGTAACCGACGATCTCTCCAAATTAACTCCAGCCGGTGTTTTGGCCGACGTCGCGCCCACGATGCTAAAAATTATGGGACTAAATAAACCGGCTGACATGTCAGGACAAAGTTTATTGTAAAAATTATGCCCAGCATGACAACATCGCTTGGGCTCGTCACACTCACTTTAATACAAAACTTATGATTAGTTCATTCATCCTTATTCTTAACTAAACCTCGTTAACACTCGCCCATTTGGGTGAGTGAGCGATGTTGCTCTACTGGGTATGCCAGAATTGCCAGAAGTTGAAACTATTAGACGTGACTTAGCTAGAGTTTTAATTGGGCAAAAGGTTGTTGATTTTAAAGCTGACAAGCCAAGATTGTTGCGGAGTCCGCTAAAGCTTTATAAAACTAAACTAGTTGGCGCAACTATATTGTCAGTTAAACGCCGGGCTAAGTTGCTATTGTTTGAATTATCGTCTGATTATGTTTTAATCATACATTTAAAAATGACCGGCCAATTAGTTTGGCGGTCTCAAGTTGGCAAGGTACGGAGCGGCGGCCATCCTATACAGGGCGTGGATCAAGTGCCGAATAAATTCACTTATATTACTTTAAAACTATCTAGTGGCGGAAAGTTGTTTTTTAATGATGTACGACAATTTGGCTATTGGCAGCTTATTCCCAAAAGGGATTTATTACGGCAGTTGCAACATTATGGCCCCGAGCCATTAGCCAGAAATTTTAGCCTTAATGAATTTTCCCGTCTATTGGGACGGCATGCTAATACCACTATTAAATCAGCTTTACTAAATCAAACAGTGGTGGCAGGTTTGGGTAATATTTATGTGGATGAGACTTTGTTTGCTGCTAGAGTACGCCCCATCCGTAAGGTATCAAGCTTAAAAAATAAAGAGACAATGGCCATACACCAAGCTATTATAAAGATTTTAAAAAAGGCCGTGGCCGCCAGAGGTACATCATTCAATACTTATGTTGATGCTAAGGGACGGAGTGGGTCTTATTGGCGAGTACGGTATGTCTATGGCCGGCCCGGGCAGAAGTGCTTAAAATGTGGTCAGGTAATAAAAAGAACAATAATTGCTGGCCGCGGCACCCATTATTGTGCATCTTGCCAAAAATAGCGTTACAATGATCGGTAGTTATATATGAGTTTAGATGTTTATATTTATAATTCAGTTATAAGCCTAACAGCCGGTTCAGCTATTTGGCAGCTTTTATCAGTGCTGGCCGCCTCTGGTCTGATCTGGTTTTTGGTTATTTGGTATATATTTTCGGTTTTAGGTCGAAAGAAGACGGGTCCAGTTGAATTTTTTGCCCTAATACTTGGCGGTAGTATGGTTTATTTATTTAATATCGGGGTGTCTATTTGGTGGTGGCGGCCGCGACCATTTGTTTTGCTTGATGTTGAGCCGCTAATTAACGTGAATGCGGTCAGCAAATCATTTCCTTCAGATCATGCCGCCTTAGCCTTTTTTATAGCGTTTTTATTAAGCCAATATCAAAAGAAATGGTGGTGGGCTTATCTGGTAGCGTTATTGGTAGCTTTGGGGCGGGTAGCGGTTGGGGTTCATTATCCAGCTGATATCTTAGCTGGTATGGCCGTTGGTTTGGCTTTTGGTTACTTGACTATACAGACAGAAAAATTGTTTTCTCGTCAGCCAAAAATCTAAATTACTTTAGTTTTAAATAGGAGAATTATGATATCGTTTAATGACGATCTAGTTAAATATTTGCAAACTTCAGGAGCGCTAAAGACAGATAGAATAATAAAATCATTTAAGGCGGTAGATCGGTCTGATTTTGTACCAAATTCTTTGCAGTCAGCAGCTTTTGCTGATCAGGCCCTACCAATTGGTTGGGGGCAGACCATTTCACAGCCGGCTACTGTAGCTTTCATGCTGGAGTTGTTGCAGCCGAATTTAGGTGACAAGGTTCTAGAAATAGGATTTGGTTCAGGCTACGTAGCTGCTTTATTAAGTCAGATTGTAGGTAAAACTGGTTTAGTGGTAGCGGTTGAAAGAATAGCAGAACTAGGGCAGCAGGCTTACAAGAATTTAACCCAATATAACTTTCCGCAGTTAAGATTGGTCATAGCCAATGCCAGTAAAGGCATTAAGCAACCAGCGGCCTACGATAAAATAATAATATCAGCCGCTGCTTCTAAAATGCCAGCAGAAGTTATTAGTCAGTTAACCGAAGGGGGCAAAATGGTATTTCCATATGGCCAGGATCTGCAAGAGATTATTTTATTGGAAAAAGTAGATAATAAGATCATCAAGCAGAGTTATCCGGGATTTGTCTTTGTACCGTTAGTGGATTAAAAGTATGGTTTGGCTATTTGGCAATTCTCAGATAAAATAAGTTGATATGGGATACTTTTTAAAATCGCCTGTTACTTTTAAGGATTGGTTAAGACGCGGAATAATTATTGTATTGTCTTTAAGCTTGATAACTGGTTACGTTGGTTGGCAACTAGTCAGGCCAGCTAATAGGGGAGTAGGCAATAAGGCAATAACGATATTGCCGGGTTTAAGTGTTGAACAGATTTCACAACAACTTGAATCAAGCGGATTAATTAAGAGTTCTTTTTGGTTTAAAATATGGCTGAGGTTTGTTAATAAAGAGACAAAAATAGTTAGCGGTTATTATTCGCTACCAGGTAATGTAAATATTATAAATTTAACTTATTTATTAACTGGTGGGCAAAAGATGAATAATGAGGTTGAAATAAGGTTTGTTGAAGGTTGGACAATAAATCAAATGGCTGATTACTTAGAAACTAATAATATA
>Ga0076032_114_pt1 | contig 9843 bp, 9 predicted proteins | sample RifGroB1_FD_68108 | JGI IMG/M metagenome (GOLD analysis project Ga0076032, IMG submission 68108) | Parcubacteria bacterium GW2011_GWB1_43_66 | reverse complement strand
CTCGGCTTCTTGGGCGTAATCGCAGTTGTGCTAGTACTTTTGGGTGGTTTCAAGTGGATGACAGCCGCTGGTAATGAAGATAAGATCGGCGAAGCTAAGAAACTCATGGGTGCTGGCGTAGTTGGTTTGGTGATTATTTTGGCCGCTTACGCTATCGCTGCCTTTGTTGTCAACCAATTGGCTTCAGCGACTTCATATAATCAAGGATAAGCATTCTATGAATCTCCCGAATCGCAATACGCGATTCATTCTGAATACTCTATTTTTACTAACGGTCAGTGTGGCCCTCTTTTGGGGGCTCGCACTGACCGTTAGTGCACAACTCCCGAGCGATTACGGTTTGGAGGCCACGGCTAACGCAGCTAAGTTGCCAGTCGGTAATCCCAGTCCGGCAAAATTAGCCGCGACAATTGTAAATGCTCTGCTGGGCACCGCCGGTGATGAACAAAAAATCAGCAAAGCTAAAAAACTTTTAGGCAGTGCGATTGTAGGTTTAGCAATTGTGCTGGCAGCTTACGCCATTGCTTCATTTACTATTTCAAATTTACAAAAGGGAGCGGGCACAAGTAATGGTGGTTCGGGCGGTGTTTCTTGTACAACCCCAGAACCTGACCCGAACTTGTGTAATGGTGAATTCGGCTGGGATTGCGTTAATGGTGTTTGGGAGTGCACCTAACCAACAATTAATTATTTTATTTTAAGACTGAGCTAGCAAATTAATTTTACTCATTTAAAAACAAAACACTGATTTGGTCAGTGTTTTTTGTATATACCTATTTACCTGCCAAACGAAATATCGTAATAAAAAATTCAACAATATCTTTTTTTCTTAACTTTGATTTGCCATAAGTGCGGTCATTAAATATTACTGGTACCTCTGCTACTCGCGCACCAGACCTTTCCAATAAACAAATTATCTCTTCCTGCCAGGCATAACCATTGCTGGTAATTGTTCGCCAAGGAATTTTTTCTAAAGCTTCCACTTTATAAAGCCTAAAGCCGGCGGTAACATCATGAGTTTTTAGCTCTAACATTAACCTAGACACGGTATTTGCCCCCCAGCTGATTAAGTGACGCCCCAGGCCCCAGCCCACTATTTTACCGCCCCTTACGCGCCTGGAACCAATAACAACCTCAGCCCCCTGGCCTATTTTTTCCCATAACTTGGGTAAATCTTCAGGTAAATGGGAAAGATCGGCATCCATCTCGCCTACCACCTGCGCCCCTCGGCCTAAGCAATAAGCAAAGCCCTGGCGATAAGCACTGCCTAACCCAAGTTTGCCCGGGCGATGAAGCACAAAAAGTTTCCCTTTATAAAACCTGGACAATTCATCCACCAACTCGCCGGTACCGTCTGGTGAATTATCATCTACCACTAAAACATTAAGGGATAAATTAAGCTTAAATAACCGGGCCAAATTTTCAGCAATATTATCGCATTCATTATAGGTTGGAATTACTATCCAAAGATTTTGCATATTAAATTAATCTGATGCTGATAATTTATCAGCCGCCCAGGTATTTAAAAATTGCCAGGTATTTTGGTATTTAATTTCTAACTGGTCACTTTCCAAATATCCCAGCATAAAGCCTTGGGTAGTGCGCCATAATTTACCGCCACTCGGTTGCCAACGTGGAAACCAGCTTTGGCGTATTATTACAAATGAACCGGGGCCTGCGGAAAGTCTAATTGATTTATTATTACTATCAACCCTAACTGCCTTCATTGTCATATTATCATTTTTAAATTTATTCCAGGTTTCATTAACTGACATGCATAAGTCTAGCATTTTACCAACATAATCATTTTTATACGCTTGAACATCAAAATCAAGCCAATCCATATATTCATAGGGTTTCCCTTGATAAAAATATTTTTTTATCTCTGCTAAATTAAGGGGTAGTAAGTATACTGATGAATTGCTTGCGAGATTGCCAGTTAATTTAAAATTACCATCTTGGTTAAAAACTAAATATGCTTGGGCTTTAGGATATTTCTGTATAACACCTTCATCTTCACTAACTATAATTGGAAATAAATTATAATCAGCTGAATCAACCCCGTGCGCATCTACCAGGGGTAGCTGATAACCATCGGGTAATAATAAGTTTATCGTATCCGTAACCAGCTGAACGTTTTTTTTACTAACATCAAGTAAGGCTGGCATTGTTATAGCCGCTTGATTAATTTCCATGGCAGGAGAAAATAGCATTGCCTCCTTATTGTCAGTTCCTTGGTCAACTACACTACGATTTTTGTTTGTTTCCTTAACTAATAAATAATCAGCGCCGGCCGCTCCCATAATATTATTTAAAGTCTGTTTATTAAACAGCCATCTTTCCTCCCATTCTATATGAACCGTAAAGTTAAAGAACTTGGGATCACCTTGACTATATGCCCCGGTGACAGACTGAAAATTATAAAACGGGGCATAAGTAACCAAAGAATCAGCCCTTGATAATCTGCCTAAGCGTGTTGATACTATCACTCTTTTATTATTAAGGCTGGGGATTAAATGAGTAATAGCATTGCTTTCAAAATTAATAACCATTGACTCCGACCAGTTTCTAAATTCTCCATAATAAAATGAAGTGATAACAAAAAAAATTGTAAAAAGCATCAAAGATGCAATTACAATTGGGATTGACCCTATCTGATTAAAGGTAATAGTCCGCTGACGATAACGATATAAAATAGTGAGAATTATCGGTAAGCAAAATGATATGATTCCCAAATTAGCAAAACGTGAATTATGCAAAAATTGCCCCACCACGGGCATAAGATCACGTGCGCCCCAGGTTAAAAAGCAACTCCAGGCTAATCCTATTAAAATTATTGATTGGTTTTTTAAAATCTCTTTCTCCTTATATATAAAAAATACGGTTGCAAATAAAATAATCAAAATAATAAAAGAATTAATTTGCTGCCAAACAAATGGGTCTGCCAGTTGTGATAGATAACCCATGGTCAATACCGCTGGCAACCACCACCAAATGGTCGCGGTAACTGCTGGTACCCATAAAATAAATAGATTAATCCAGGGCTTATACCATTGTTGGTTATTAAAACTTTTAATTAAAGTCCAAGTAAATAGGATTAGAGATAAAAAAATGACTGGATAGGGATGCAGTAGAATAGTAATAGCAAGCCAGATTACAGCCCATAAATAATCTCTCTGTCTCTGTGGCCAGCAATAAAAACTCAAAGTTAAAATAGCAGTATTCCAGGCAAATAGATTGGGTTCAGCTCCGTACATATGCAACAGCAACAATGAAGGGCTCAGAGCAAAAATTATACCTGCCCACCTAACCCAAGATTTAGATAAATTTGTCGCCCGTCTAATAAAAAAAGAGAAACAGATAGCTGAAAATAAAAAATTTAGTAGAATCAAAATTTTATAACTCACCACAGCCGAAGTAAAAATTGCTATCGCCGATCCAAATACATAAAACAGAGGCGGGTATTGTTCAAATGGCGGAAAGCCCAAATAGGAACTGGTTGTCCAGCTGGGCCAACCAGTCTGATTTACAATGGCTGATCTTACTAATTCAATTTTCGCAATATGTGATCGTAAGTCTGCTGTTCCTTCAAAATTCAATACAGTCGGCTTTAGGTTAAATAATTGACCTTTATATAAAAACGCTAAACAAATCAGTAAAATAATAAAAGGCAAGGCTATTTTAAATAATTGTAGAATTAAATTAACAACCTTCTTGTTTCCAACAAAGTTTACTACTGTAATTTTGTATTTGGTCATCCCGCTTTTAAAATGAAATGCCATAAAACTACCACAAATTTAATCTAATTTATAAACTATTGCTTCTGAGTCTTCATAAACTCTATTCAAACGATTGTCTCGGTTAGCCCAAAAAAGCATGGCTGGGGTTCTTTTTTCTAATAATAAATAGGAGGCACCAAATGAATCATGCGCAATTTTATATATGGCACGTGCCTCACCCTTAACAACGCGCTCCCACTGACGGTATTTTTCTTTATCATATTCATACATAAAAGTCTGATCTAGTCCGGTCAAATAATAATTCTGAGAATTATGATAAAAAAGCATGGGAAACATGCTCCAATCGCTTTGAAAAACTATAGTACCTGATGGGCTGTTTTGTTTAAGCCAATTAGCCGCGCCCAACATCGTATTGTAGCTATATTTATTGGCTAGTGCTGCTTTTGCTAAACGAAAACCGTGAGATAACCCCCAAGGCACAACCATAATAGCATAAACCAACAAGGTAACTAACACGTATTTTTTCATTACCCATTTTGGAATCCAGCTGGCAAACTTATTTTTCAAATAGGCTAATGTAAGATTGCCTAAACCAGCATCACGCAAACACAAACCGGAAGATATGACCATCCAAGGAACAAAGTACTCGGTTTGCCGGCGAGCTTTAAGCGTATAAATCAGAAACAAAACAGCTATTAGCCAGCTCGAGCGCGACAATTTGGTCTGCTTATGCCAGGTAAAAACTGCTACCAGGGTTGATAATAACCAAACCAATAAAGGATAAGAGAGGTTTTCTGGTAAATCAAATGGCGCCAAAGGATACCACTCACCTCCAATGCCAACAAAAGTATGGTAGGGGGTTAAGGCCATACCAAATATCTGTTTTAAATAAACTAGATTGGTTGGAAAATAAGGATTAATTATCAAGGCTACTACTATTCCACCAACTATCACACCAACTAGTTTTAAATTGTTCTTAGATATCAGAGTCTGCCCTATAATTTTAAGATTCAGCTTGGTCTGACTAAGACTATCAATTGCTATCCAAACGCCAGCCATCACCACCACCAAGGGCCAGGCACTGTAAAACCAAACATAAAACCAAGTCCAAAAAAACAGCCAACCAAGTCGTCGCTCGGTAATTAAGTAATAAGCGATGATAGATACGCCAATAGCCAATGACGGTGCTTTTAGTAATGATAAGCGAAATAAAAATGGGGCGGAGGTTAGCAACAAGATAATGCCTACTCCCCAATAAGGCACGCGCCAGCGTTTTAAACACCACAATACTGCAGTGACAGAAAACGCCGCAAAAATTATGGTCGCAATCTTAGCTCCAGCCAAATCATTCGGCGCCAAACTCACAAACGGCAGTAATAAAACATGATAGAGAAAGTGTTGATCGATAAAAATAGTGCGGTAAAGTGAAGCTTGTGTCCAAGGGAAATCTCTCACCAGACCACTATCACGCATCATGGTAGTCAACTTAACATGATACCAAGAATCAGGGTCAGCTAAAGTTTGGGCTGGTTGCAAATAAGCAAACACCGCCAAACACAAAACAAAGACTGAAATCAATTGAACGCCCTGTAACCGCCAGAAGGGATAAACTTTTCTTAGCATCTAATTCTGTTCCAAAAATTAATCAGCTCCTAACTTGGCTTTAAGTTTATTTATTATAGGAATTTCAGCCGGATCTATTCTATAAAGCAAAGCTAAATAATAACTCACCCAATCACCCAAATAAATCAACGAGAGCTTATTAGCCCAAATATCTTCCCCTTGTCCTTCTATCGCTTCCGCCTGAATACCCTGGTGAATTAATTGTTCACGCCATAACGATTGTCGCTTAACAATCTCAGGGTGATCAAAATGTGATTCTAATAATAAAATCACCACATCATCTTTAAAACGAATCGGAAAACCAAAACCTTCAACCGTATTGTGATTAGCCTCAGGCAGACAATCAAACCAACTTGTATTCTTGCTATGTTCGTTAAATTGGTTTTTCCAACGTCGCGCTACAGATTTTGTTATATTACTTCCCACCACTATCGGCACATGATCATACAGGCTGTAGGCTAGTTGTTTAGCTTTATTTTGAGGTGTCGGTGCGGTTGGCAAATAAGAAGCACTGATTTCCTGAATTAAATTGATGGCATTAGTTAAATCTGCTTCTTTGCTATTCAATATTCCTGCTTTCTCCAAAATCATAATTGCCGGCACCAACATATAGCCCAAGGCGTCGCGGGGTGGGGATTTATAATCAAATTTATACAAAGGCACACCGGCCCTTACCGCTTGATCAGCTAATTGACCGCCTGAAGTTACAACTATAGTTACGCCAGCGCAACTTAGCGCCTGATTAAAACAAGCTAAGGCTTCGGCTGTTTCACCTGAATAACTAATCACCACCACTGCTGTTTCTTTGTTAATCCAGGCAGGTAGATCATAATCCCGAATAACTGCTAATGGCTTGCGTATCAGGCCGGGTGATAAATCGCAAGCTACCTCAGCACCAATCGCACTGCCGCCCATACCACAAAACACCACCTGTTTAACCTGAATGATTTCTTTGGGTAAATCAACTTTGGCAAAACCTGCCCTGGCGCTCGCCAATTGATTGGGAAAATCAGCCAAAATTTTAGCTATATTTTCTTTATCAATCTGCCTGACGGCCTCTGGGGTATCCAAATATGGTGGGGTATTGGTATTGTTCACTTTTTTATTATACCAGCGACTAAGCGGCTAAACCATGGCTTGGTTTTGAACCCTTCTCCTTGCTCTAATTCTTTATAAAAATAAGTTAAACAAACCATCACTATCAAAGCTGCCAAATGGGTAATTGAAAAATACCGATTCATAAACCAAACACCGGTTAACAATAGCGTCCACAGCCACAAAACTAACCACGGTTCAATTGGCCGGCGTTTTTGATATTGCCAAGCATACCAACCAACTAACCCTGCTATTATTAACTGAAAAATCCAAAAAGGGAAGTAACTTGTTCTCTCTGGCACCAACCCCAACTGATAAATTATTTCACCCATACCAATACCCATAATTGGATAGGAATTTTCTACTCGCCCCGATTGATAACTAATGGTATCAGCCCAAAACCCTTGTGGGTCTTTGATTAAAAAAGGCAGAATAATAATAGTCGCGACTAATAAGGCTGTGCCTCCCCAAACTATTGCCCGCCGTCTAACCTCTGGTTTGGCTGTGCCAAAATGTAATTTTTCCCAATGCCAAAAAAACTGAATTAAAAATGGCAAAACGAACCAGGTTGTTTGTTTGGTAGCCAAAGCACAGCCTAAAATAATTGCACTGGCTAAATATTTTCTAATAATAACAAACTCCAAAGCTAATATCACTAAGGCTATTATTACAATATCATTAAGACCATGTAAAAAATAAACCATAAACCAAAAATTAAAAAACAACAATGGCACCAGTAAAATAAGTTTGGGATTCTGGCGATAGCGCCACACTAACCAAAATATTAATAAGGCAAAAATCAGTGCTTGGGTTAAACGTTGGTCATAAAAACCAATTATGAATGGACTAATAAAATATAGGGGGGATCCCAATACTAATACTCCTGGCAGATAAGCATAATGGTAAAGCGCTGGGTTAACTTGGTTATAATAAAATCTAAACTCCTCCAATGAAGTATCAAAATAATCAACACTATATGGATTAGTTCCTTGCCATAAATATGACAAGGCAATCTCAGTTTGAGTAATGCCATCATGAACACCATTAATTGATTCCAGACCATAGTGGCGCTGGGCTATTCTAATACCCAATAGTGTCAAGGTTGCCATCAAAAATACTAAAACAACCCAAGGAGTAAAAATACGCCAAGAAAATTTTGGCAATAAATAAATTAATTCTTTGAAAACAGCAACTCCTATTAACAATACAAGTATAAATAATACCAACATTTTATATTTTTCTGCCCAACATAATAAACTACTATTACTATACACCTTGGGTTCATATACATAAACAATTATTCATTACTCTGCTACAATAGGTGCGTGAATAAATATAACCTCTTCTTTTTTACTCTTACTCTCTATGTAAACTAGCCAAAGCGGTCTCGGTCGCCGCTAGAGCTGGGGCTGATTCCACCATGAACGCTGGGCTCAGACTGGCGATAGACCGCGCACGTTCTTTTAGTATGCCCAAAGATAGTATTGAACGGGCTATTCAAAAAGGTTCTGGCACGGGCGAGGGTACAAAATTAGAAGAAGTGCGGTATGAAGCCTACGGGCCAGGCGGCGTGGCCTTATTAATGGACGTGGTAACTGATAATAAAAACCGCACTTCGGCTGAAATTAGACACTTATTAGAAAGACATGGCGGACGGATGGCGGAAATGGGCAGTGTTTCCTGGATGTTTGTACTTAAGGGTATAGTGCAAATTCCAGCACCAGCAGATCGGGAAGGATTTGAGTTGGCGGTAATTGAAGCTGGGGCGGATGACTTGATAGAACATGATGACGAATTAACCATCACTTGCCCGCCCGAGGCTTTTGAGGATATCAAAGAATTGGTGGTCTCTAAAAATATCACCCCGAGCTACCTCTCGCTTGAACCAGTGGCTAAAAATGATATTACGATTGATAGCCAAGCTGAATCTAATAAACTGAATGAGCTGCGCGAGGCGCTTGATGCTAATGACGATGTCACTAATATTTATGATAATGAGGCAGGATAGTTTAACAAATTTTTCCCAAACCAGCCGCCATCCGCCAAAGCAGGAATACTATGAATACTCCAATTAATTCATCTTCCACGTCATTCCTGCGTCGGCAGACGAAGCCTAAAAAAATCGTGTTAGGGATAGACCCTGGTTTGGGGCGGATGGGTTATGCCGTGCTCGCTGGCACATTAAGTCAGCCAAAAATATTAACTGTTGGTTGTTTAGAAACAAGCTCCAAATTAGTGCATGGCCAGCGCCTAGTAGCTTTAAGTTCTGGAGTACAAAAAATATTACGCCAATATAAGCCAACAATAATAGCTATTGAAAAACTTTATTTTTCCAAAAATGTAAAAACCGCCTTGCAAGTAGCTGAAGCCCGCGGCGCAATCATGCTGGAATTGACTCAAGGAAAATGCCCAATAGTTGAGCTGTCGCCGCAAGCAGTTAAGTTGGCGGCCACTGGTGTCGGGAATGCTGATAAATTAATGGTACAAAAAATGCTTAAGCTGATATTCAAACTTAAACAGGTCCCAAAACCAGATGACGCAGCGGACGCGTTTTTTTTGGACCGGCATAACCGCCACCTTCTCCTACCGAGTCATTATTATACTCACCAACTATCCGGCGATTTGGCTGAAATTAGCCTGGTATGTAGGCACTGTGGGTTTTGTTGTATATTTCATCCATCGCTATCAAATCTCCGAACGACGAGCAAAGTTAATTCATGACCACCAACTCAATTCTAAAGTAGCAGCCATGCCTAATCTGAACGAAGCTGATCGCGCGGCCATGGAATATCTTTTCCAAACTTTGGAATCAAGCAAGGAAAAGTGGAATTATATTTTTATCTTCGTCATGTCCGGCCTAGCTCTTGTATGGGGTGTAGTAACTGATATTGCGGCTTGGCTTAAGTAACTTATTACGTAACTAATTACGTAATTCTTAATATCTTAAATTACAAAACACGCCCAAGAGAGTGTATTTCTTGACACAATTTTAGATTCAAACTAAGGTTAGGCCAAAAGTAATTAAAATCACTTATTTAAAAACAACCATAAGGAGGAAACTTGGAAACAACCGAAAAAATTTCCGGCATCATAACCATACTAAAAAGCGAGTACGACTGGCTCCAAGATCATGCCAGTTTTAAAGACGGGGTATGGCGCTGCGATATCACCGACGCAGAAATAATCATGAAGCCGGTTCAACACCCTATCTGGGAAAATGGTGTTGAGCCGATAGGCCGCGAAACCAAAACTGTTTACCACCTGTATTGCCCCAGGTGCCAAAAAGAACCTGAATTTACTCCTGGTTCGCCCATAGAACGGGACGACCTAATAGAAGCCCCCAATGGCTAATCCATACGCAAAAATAATTTTAATACCCGACCTC
>Ga0076032_115_pt1 | contig 15247 bp, 15 predicted proteins | sample RifGroB1_FD_68108 | JGI IMG/M metagenome (GOLD analysis project Ga0076032, IMG submission 68108) | Parcubacteria bacterium GW2011_GWB1_43_66 | reverse complement strand
CCACCAGACTTCTCGCTACGCTACTTTAGGCCAGCGTAGCTCAGTGGTAGAGTCCGCCACGGCGGATTTTACCCGCCCGCCGAAGCTAAGCCGTCCTAGCTCAACGGTAGAGCAACAGTTTTGTAAACTGTAGGTTCCGGGTTCAAATCCCGGGGACGGCTCCAGCGGCAGGCAGGTAAACAAAAGTAGGTCGCCCCGCGTTCGCGGGGCCACTAGCACCGCAACTCTTATTTAATGTTTTTTATTTTTGATATTTGATTTTTAAATTTTTATTATGTCGCAAGATAATTTAATAAAACTTGAATGCAGTGAGTGTCACCGCATTAATTATCACACCTATCGTAATAAAAAAAAGGTGAAGAATCGCTTGGAGACAAGTAAGCATTGCGAGTGGTGCGGTAAGCACACGTTACACAAGGAAACCAAATAGCTACTGGCGCCTTGTGATGGGGGCATGGTGTAATTGGTAGCACGGCGGTCTCCAAAACCGCTAGTTAAGGTTCAAGTCCTTATGCCCCTGTCCCTGCCTGCCGGCAGGCAGGCAAAACCAATGACGTGGGTTTTTATCCCGCCGCTCGCGAGCGGCGGTGACGATTCCCTGCCTACCGCAGGCAGGCTACCACCCCTGCCAATAAAAATACCCAGTATTTTCTGGGTGTTTTTGTGTAGGCAAGTGAAGATTAGAACTAAAAATAGTTTTATTTGCATCTGTTGTCACTTATTTTTGCCCTTGATTTATTATTATTTTTAATGTATCTTAGGATAAGAGGGAAACTTTATAAGAAAAGTTTTTAATAATTAGCTTTAAATATATGAATTCATTGGAACAAGGACCATCACAAAAGAGTTTATCGCTCGCGGATTTAATGAGTAAGGAGCAGGTCTCTGCGGATGAGCTGAAGGAATATTTTAAAATTCACACCGAATACGGAACCAGAACTGCAGTAGAATCATTGTTTTCAGTGATTGACCGTGTAAAACTAACAGAAAGTGATATTTCGGAAATGATATCTGACGCTGAGAAAGCAACAGAAATTGCTAAAAGTGAATCAATGAACGGTGGTGGTTTCATAACAAATGATGTACGTGAAATTGAGGGGCAGAACGAAGAAATTATTGCCCACCTTAAATCGAAACTAGAAACTGGACAGCAATAAAAAAGGCAGCAGCAATTGTGACGGCTACCGGTTGGTTAATTTGCCACTCAGCTATTATATCCCGTGAGTTAAAAATACCTTGCATTGTTGGTACTGGTAATGCGAGTACTGTTTTTAAGGATGGTCACAAAGTTGAGGTTGATACCATAAAAGGTATAGTCAGGAAACTATAGTGATACGAGGGGTGGGTAGAAAGGAAAAACCATATACTACACCACAAGCCTGGTTCTAGCATTCTCCACTAGTCTCAGCCCGGTTTTTGGTATAATAAAATTATAAATCTTTACATTATGCAAAATATTACAAAAAGACTAATTGTGTGGGCTGTTGTCGTAGCGCTCATATTGCTAGTGCCCTTGGTGGCGATGCAGTTCACCGAGGAAGTGGACTGGGACCCGTTCGATTTCGTTTTAATGGGCGCCGTCATGTTCGGCGTTGGCCTGGCGTATGAGCTTATAGCGAGAAGGTCGGAGAAAACCGTGTATAGAGTCGCTTTTGGTGTTGGCCTGGCGGGAGCGTTCCTTCTCTTCTGGGTGAATGGTGCTGTTGGCATCATCGGCAACGAGGGACAGCCCGCCAACTTGATGTATGGAGCAGTATTCGCTGTCGGGTTGGTCGGTTCCATTATGGCACGCTTTAAGTCACGCGGCATGGCGCGTACATTGTTTGCGGCGGCGCTTGTTCAATTTTTGGTTCCCATAATCACGCTGATTGTCTGGCCCCAGGTTAGCTGGGGTGGGACGGGTATAGTGGGTGTGTTTGTTTTGAATGCGTTTTTCGCTATGCTGTTTGTTGTATCGGCAATGCTCTTTCGACGCGCAAGCATCTCAGAACCGAATAGGTTCTAACGTCTTCCACTAGCCCCTGCCAATAATTCCTTAGTGTGTAACTAGGGGATTTTTGTTATACTTTAAGTATGTTTTTTAATGCTCCGGGCAATCCAACTAAATTTAAGAAAACAGTTTATTTGTTAGCTACGATAATTTTAGGTTTGCTATTAAGTTTACTTGCCCATGCATTTATAGAGATTAGTTACTTGAATTGGGTACAAAGTAAAGGACAAATCGTTCAATTTTATGGTAGTTGTGCCTTGCCGCCATTACTTCAAACTTCAATTTGGATATTAGGGGCAGTTGGTGGCTTTTTTCTTGGGCGCTTTTGGTGGCGGAAAGTATACATTGAGAGAATATGGGTAAAAGGTATTTCTAAACAATGATTAGGGTACAACTAAAAAAGCCCCGTGTTGTTTATATCTCCACTTATATTCCACGTAAATGCGGAATCGCGACATTCACTAAGGATTTGACTAATGCACTTAACTTACTTAATCCAGAGCGTCAAGCAGAGATAATTGCACTGGATAGCCCTGAAAGTGAGTCATTAGTGTACCCCTGGGAAGTAAGTCATCGTATTCGCCAGCAAGATTGGTCAGACTATGAACGTGTTTTGCATTACCTTAATAGGAGTAATGTTGATTTGATCGTTGTGCAGCATGAATTTGGCATATGGGGGGGAACAGATGGTGAATTTGTTGTAAAATTTTTAGAGAAATTAAAAAAGCCATGCGTGGTAGTGTTTCATACAGTGCTATCTACACCAACAACACACCAACGGGAAATTATGAATTACCTATGCAGGCGCGCCGGAGCTGTTGTAGTAATGTTGCAGGCAGTGGCTGACCTCTTGCGTCGAGAGTATGGTGTTGATCCGAGTAAGGTAGCAGTCATACACCATGGTGTTCCAGATTTTCCACGCCAGTCTCCTGAGGAGGCCAAGCCACGTCTTAAGCTTGAGGGGCGTATTGTAATGTCTAGCATAAATCTGTTGAGTGAGTCTAAGGGCATAGAATATGCTATTTCAGCATTACCCCCAGTGGTTGAGAAGTATCCTAATTTTCTTTATTTGGTAGTTGGTGAAACTCACCCAAATGTACTTCGCCAAGAAGGGGAGCAGTATCGCGCCAAACTGAAAAAGTTAGTGCAGGAAAAAGGGTTGCAATCGTCGGTCCAGTTTATTGATAGGTACTTGTCACTTGATGAGTTGATACTCTATATCCAGGCAAGTGACTACTATATTACGCCCTATTTAAATCCTGAGCAGGCTGCCTCAGGCTCTTTGGCTTATGCCATGGGTGCTGGTAAATCATGTATATCAACCTCGTATTTTTATGCTCGTGAAATGCTTCGTGGGGGCAGGGGTATTATTGTTCCATTAAGAAATAGCTCGGCTTTGAGCCATGCCTTACTTGAGCTTATAGAAAAACCCAATAAAAGACATTTGATAGAGCGACGGGCATACAGCCAGGGGCGCCTTATGACATGGCATCGTGTGGCACTTAATTACCTTGAACTTTTTACTAACGTGCTAGCTCAATCGGCACCTACGCATGATTCATTTGATGTTCCGCCTACACTTGATTATGTGCGAACTTTAACTACGCGATTAGGCATTCTAGAGCATAGTAGCCTTAAGATTCCACAAGAAAGTCAGGGCTATACTGTTGATGATAATGCCAAGGCACTTATTGTAGCACTCTGCCGTGAAAATCGTTTTCTAGTTCGTTGCTATTTAATGTTTATAATCCAAGCCGAGCAGAACGGGCTGTTGTATAATGATCGGTCAGCTAATGGAGAGTGGCAAGGTAAACCAGATGTGGGTGACTGGTGGGGAAAGGCTTTTTGGGCCATAAGCTGTTTGGTGACTATCCGACCTAGCCCACTTCTGTATAAGAAAGGTATTCAGTTACTATTAAAAATGTACCCCCACTTACTTAATCTTAGTTCTCCGCGGTCAGTAAGTTATGCTTTACTTGGACTCTGTGTATTAGATTCAAATCAAGTAATGTTACCAGGGATAGAGAATACCCTAAGAGAAAATATTAATGAATTAGCAAAAAAACTTACTATACTATTTAGTTCATCTGCTAGTAATAATTGGCAATGGTTTGAAAATTATTTAACCTATGATAATGCACGTTTGCCACAGGCACTTTTGGCAGTTGCGCGCGTTAGTAAAAATAGTGATATACAAAAAATAGGAATAGGGTCTTTGGATTGGTTAATTCACGAGCTGTTTGATCAAGAGTATGGATGTTTTTCGTTTATTGGCTGCAATGGTTGGTATTTTCGCGGTAAACCTAAGGCTATATTTGATCAACAGCCAGTAGAAGCTGATGCTATGGCGGAAGCGTGTGTAGCAGCATTCCTTGTTACTAAAGATGAAAAGTACCTTAATCTAGCTAAAAAGGCTTTCACCTGGTACGATGGAGATAATATATTACACCAGAGTCTTATTGATAGTCGCTCAGGTGGGATTTTTGACGGATTGACGCCATCGGGCCGAAACAGAAACGAAGGCACTGAATCGGTTTTGAGTTATCACTTAGCTTTTTTTTCATTGCAGAGTGTAAATATCTTTAACCCTACCAGCATAAGTAGTAAATTATGGCAGTGCAATTAGAACGTTTTTCGACAAATCCTATAGCAGTTCCTACCACGAACTGGTGGGAATGCCGAGCAGTGTTTAATGCGGGCGTAGCTTATTATCAAGATAAAATTCATCTGCTTTATCGAGCAATTGGTAAAGATGGAGCTTCTCGTTTTGGGTTGGCAATAAGCCACGACGGCATACACATAGATGAAAGGACATTAGTACCATTGATCGAGTCAGATTATGACGACCCATATGAGCGCTGTGGATGTGAGGATCCACGGATTACTTATATAGAGGGGGTTTATCATATTTTATATACAGCCGCATCCATGTATCCTGGCTCAAATAGAATTTCTGAAAAAGCTCCGTGGCGAACAAGGGTTGCTCGGATAACAACCACTAATTTTAAAACTTTTCAACGTCATGGCTTGGTTTTTTCAGATGAAATAGATGATAAAGATGCGGCACTGTTTCCCCAGAAGATTAATGGTAAATATTATATTTTTCATCGCCGTGATTTAGCCATGGTATTAGCGTCCTCAACCGATTTGCAACATTGGCAGGAAGAGGGACGAATATTGGAGCCAACTCAGGAAGGATGGCAGAATGATCGCGTAGGTATTGGCGCTCCACCGATACTGACGGAGCTGGGATGGCTAATCATTTACCATGCGCGTGACCGCCAGGAAGTGTATCACAATTAACCGAACCAATACTTGAACCAAGTGAACCCTATGAGCGTATAGGGGTGGTGCGAAATGTTGTATTTACCTGTGGCTTAGTTGAGCTTGGTGTAGACTATCTAATCTACTATGGCGGAGCTGATAAGGTGTTAGCAGGGTCACGAATATCTAAAGTTACATTAATTAATGCTCTGCGTAAGTCAGCGGTCAGTAAGTGAATAGAGCGAAGCAGTCCAAGTTTTTTTGTTCTAACATCCTCTACTAGTCCACGCCAATATTTTAGCCGCTCCATACAGGAGCGGTTTTGGGTACTTGACGCTAGTCAGTAAATGATATATTCTAATAATTGAATATATTTCATAAGGTTTTTCGCCAATATCTCCATTCGCTAAAGGTTTTAGTTAACTATGAGAGCTTGCGTATTACTTAATAGGATTTAAAGCAGATTTATGCTTAATCAAAATAAAATTTGGCTAATATTGCGCTTAGGATTAGGGTTTATTTATTTGTGGGCATTTCTAGATAAGCTATTTGGCTTAGGTTTTAGCACCGAGGTAGGTAAATCGTGGTTAAATGGGGTTTCGCCAACAGCTGGTTTTTTGAAATTCAGCACGCACGGTCCTTTGGCTGGTCTATATCAGGCTCTGACTGGCAGTGGCTTAGTGGATTGGCTTTTTATGCTAGGCCTAGCTGGTATAGGCCTTGGGCTTATATTAGGGATAATGGTGCGTATAGCAGCTTGGGGTGGGGTAGTGCTGATGTCACTGATGTATTTAGCAATAATACCGCCAGAGAATAACCCTATTATAGATGAACATATAATTTATATATTGGTACTGGTCGGTTTAGCAATAAACCATAAGGACAATTGGTGGCAACGCACGAAATTGGTTGGTAAATACCCCTGGTTAGCTTAAAGACCTTGGAGTCATTAAGAAGGGGCCTTGACAGTTTTAGATGTATAATATATTTCAATAATTGAATATGTATCAAATTGTTTTTAAGCGTCATGCTGAACTTATGAAGGCTTTGGCTAATCCCAAACGCTTGGAAGTTGTGCATCTTTTAAGGCAGGGTCAATTAGCGGTTTCGGAAATGGAGCGAATGCTTGGGCTTAGGCAGGCTAATTTATCCCAGCATTTGATGGTTTTACGACGAATTGGTGTTGTTAATACAGAGCGACGAGGTAAGGAAATATATTATAGTTTGACGCACCCTAATTTTGCTCGTGCTTCGGAATTGATGCGCGTTGTGTTGATGCAGCGCTTAGGGGGGCAGGCCGCTAAGGCCGCTAATCAGCTCACAGTGGTGACTGATCCGGTTTGTGGTATGAGACTGACACCAGCTAGGGCGGCACACAGTTATCGCTTTCATGCCCGCCAGTATTATTTTTGTGGGACTGGTTGTGCTAAGGAATTTAAGAAGTTATAAAATATGGCCAAGAGAATATATCAAATTTCAGGAATGCACTGTGCGGCTTGTGAAGTTTTAGTTGAACGAGCTTTTAGGAATTCAAGCGTGGTTGAAAAAGTTAAGGCCAATCAAGCAGGCTGGGCTGAGGTTTGGAGCCAGGCTGAACCGAATATTGCGGCCATAAATGAAACGCTGGCAGCGCATGGTTATCGCGTTCAAGCTGGCGCTGCCGTCTCTAGCCGTTTTAGTGTTAAACGCTTAGGCGGCATAATGCTTGTTATCGTGGCAACCTATTTATTATTCCGCAGATTCAATTTAGTGCCCAATTTATCTTCGGGGCAAGACCTATCTTTGGGGGTTGTTTTTGTGATGGGCTTAGTGGCGGCTGTTTCCAGCTGTATCGCCGTGACCGGCGGCTTGTTGGTTGCAATCTCAACAGCTCATGCCCAAACTCACCCCAATAATACTGGCTGGCAAAAATTTAGGCCGCATATTTTCTTTAATATAGGTCGGGTGATTTCTTACACAGTTTTAGGCGGTGTGGTGGGGGCCCTTGGATCGGTTTTGGCCTTATCATCAGTCATGAATGGTATTGTTACCTTAGTTGCTAGTTTGGCCATGATAATTTTAGGTATAAAGTTATTGAACATATTACCAATTTTTTCTAGTTTGACAATTAGGCCGCCGAAATTTATAGCTCACCAGTTGCATGATGCGGCTGGTAATACGCGAGCTTGGGCGCCTTTCTTTTTAGGCGCCGGTACTTTTTTCCTGCCTTGCGGATTCACTCAGGCGTTACAACTCTATGTGTTAACTCGCGGTGATGTTGGCGTAGGCGCCACCACCATGTTGATGTTTTCTTTAGGAACTCTACCCGCCCTCATTGGCCTGGGTGCAGTCACGAGTTTTGTTAAGGGCCGGTGGCAAGCCCTAGTCGCTACAGTAGCAGGCGCCGCTGTCGTCGCCTTGGGGTTTATAAATTTTGGTTATGGCCTGAATCTTACGGGCTTGAATAGCAAAATTAACCAACTTAAGGTGGGAAATAAGGGGCGTAAATACATATGGCTGTCAAAGTATTTTGCAATTTCCCGCGCTCAACACGACTAAATACATAAAGTCAGGTATTAATGTAATTGAATTCACCGCCCAAGGAGAAGGACAGATGCCATTCCATTGTGCCATGGGTATGTACACCGGCAGTTTTACCGTGTTGCCGGATAAAGGGAGTTAATTATGAGAACAATAACATTTCCAATTGCTGGTATGCACTGTGCTTCCTGTGTGGTCTTGAATGAGGATTCGCTCAAACAAGTTAAGGGTGTAGCTGAGGCTTCGGTAAATTTTGCGTTAAAGCAAGCCACAGTCACTTTTGATGAATCGCTAGCCAGTGAGCATGATTTGCATAAGGCAGTGCACAAAGCCGGTTATAGTGTACCCATACATCAAGCAAACTCACATAAAGATTCTGATCATACTAGCTACCTAGCCGCTGAAATTAAACCAACTAAGCAGCGTGCTTTTTGGGCGTTAATATTTACCACACCAATTGCGGCTATAGGCATGCTGGGTTTGGAATTTGGCCCAGAGATTGGGCAAATTATGTTATCCATGTGGCTGATAGCAATTATAAGCATGGTGGTTATTCTAGGTTTTGGCTGGCAATTTCATGTTGGCTTGTTTAAAGAATTCAGGCGTTTAAGACCAGGTATGGACAGTTTAGTTTCTTTAGGAACATTATCAGCTCTAGTTTTTAGCTGGTGGGCAGTTATAGCTAACGAGCCGCATATTTATTTTGAAACTGGGGCGATTATTACCGCGCTAATTTTATTGGGTAAATATTTTGAAGCCAAAAGTACAGGTCAAGCCAGTGAAGCGATTACAAAACTCATGGAATTGGGTGCGAAAAAAGCCCATGTTATTAGGCAGGGTGTGGAAGTTGAACTAGATATTGCCGAGTTACAAATAGGTGAGATAGTAGTTGTTCGTCCAGGTGAAAAAATACCAAGCGACGGCAAAATAATTGAAGGAGCCGCGGCTATTGACGAATCAATGTTAACAGGTGAATCTATGCCAGTAGATAAGAAAGCTGAGGATCAAGTTTTTGGTGCGACTATTAATACTAACGGGCTTATTAAAGTTAAAATTGAACGCGTTGGGGCTAATACCATGCTGGCGCAAATAGTAAAGCTGGTCGCTGAGGCGCAAACTAAAAAAGCCCCCATACAAAAAATGGCTGATCGGATTTCTGGTATTTTTGTACCTATAGTCTTAGTTATTGCGGCCATAACCGCGATCGCTTGGTATTTATTTACAGGAGAAATTGCTAGCGCTTTTATTCCAGCGGTAGCGGTACTGGTAATTGCTTGCCCTTGTGCCTTAGGTTTAGCCACGCCCACAGCTATTATGGTGGGCACTGGTTTGGGCGCAAAACTTGGCATTTTAATAAAAAATGGCGAGTCCTTAGAACGGGCCAAGAAAATTGATGTGGTGGTGTTTGATAAAACCGGTACCTTAACCCAAGGTCGGCCAGAAGTTAAATATTTACAAACAATTGATAACTTTGACAAAAATGAATTTCTACAGTTAGTTGCTAGCGTGGAGAACGCCTCAGAACACCCAGTAGCTCAAGCAGTTGTGAGATATGCCAGTGAAGAAGATAAACAAGAACTATTGCCAGTTAGTGATTTTGTGGCTGAGGCTGGTGGCGGGGTGAGAGGCCGGGTAAAGAATAAGTTAGTAGTTATTGGTACCGTTGGCTATTTGGGGAAAAGGGGAATTGAAATCGGTGCTCTTAATACTGAAATTGAGAGTAGGCAGGAAATGGGCGAAACCGCCTTTGCTGTAAGTATTGATAATCAGCCTGCTGGAATTATTTCCGTGGCTGACATTGTAAAACCTCAGGCGAAGCAAGCTGTAGCTGAGCTTAATAAACTTGGCATAGTAAGCGTGATGTTGTCAGGTGATAGCAAGCGTACGGCTGAAGCAGTAGCGAGGGAGCTAGGTATTAATCAAGTTGTGGCTGAAGTTTTACCGCAAGATAAAGTTGCCAAAGTTGCTGCACTACAGGCTCAAGGGAAAATAATTGCTTTTATTGGTGATGGCATAAATGATGCGCCAGCCTTAGCCCAGGCAGATTTGGGTATAGCTATGGGCAGCGGTACTGATGTGGCTATGGAAGCTGGGAATATTGTATTAGTCCAAGGCAATCCGTTCAAGGCCGTAGAAGCGATTAGGTTATCAAAAAAAACTTTTCGGACAATTCAGCAGAATTTATTTTGGGCTTTTGCCTATAATGTGGCAGCTATTCCACTAGCAGCTTTGGGTCTGCTTAGTCCGATGATTGCCGCTGCGGCCATGGCTTTTTCCAGCGTATCAGTGGTTAGTAACAGCTTACGTATTCGTAGATTTTTTTAAAACAGCGCATCATTGAATTACCTGTTATAATTAATAACATATAATAATTAACACAATAAATTTATGGCATGTTTATTAGTTCCAGCAGCGACCACGATTGTAACCACCACCCTCAGACAGAAATTTCCAGCGGAATTAAGATTAGATTGGCTTAATATAATGCTGTGGGGCGGAGTGGTGATGCTAATAGTTGACCATGTTTTAAGCGGAGAAATAATTTTTATGCCGCCCTTTTTTACCGCTGGCATTGATAAGATTTCCGCAGAATTATTAACAGTAGGCTTGCCCATGACTTTAGCAACAGTATTTGTTTGGGCCGTAATGGTATTATTTTCTATTAAGTTTAAAAATAAGAATGGTCGGGTTAAATTATTAAAATTTGTAAAATAATCTGTTATAGCAAAACACCGCTCCCAAGGGCGGTGTTTTGTGATACAGTAATAATGTATGTTAGGTAAGCCCAAATCATTAGAACCAGCGGCCTGGACCTTTGTAGCTTGGTTATTTGCAGTTATTGGTTTAACTTTGGTTTATTTTGTCACTGGGTTAATAGGACTTGAATTTGGCGTAATTAGGCCGGATAGTATTCCGGTTTGGCTACCAGCCGGAGTTGGCTTAGCCGCCTTGATTGTCTTGGGTTACCGAACCTGGCCAGGTATTTTTTTGGGTTCCCTGCTCATTAGTTTAGTGGCATCAGATAAAGCCATAATATTGTTTGATGAAATTTCAGCCAACAAAATTAGTCAGATTCCGTCAGTTTTATGGCAATTTATAATAGTTTCACCATTGAGTTCGTTGGGGTTAGCCGCTGTTTATACCACAGGACTTTTAGTTGGAGCTTATTTTGTAAATAAATTAGCCCACGGTCGTTATGCTTTAGATTTACCAACTGATGCTTCAAAATTTGTATTATTTGGAATTTTATTAAGTACTGGCATGATCGCAACCTTTGCTGTACTGGTGTTTTCTTTTACTGGAAATTTTTCTTGGTCTGAGTTTAATTATTTGGCCTTAACTTGGTGGTTTAGAGATGCCTTAGGAGTATTGATTTTATCCCCGCTATTGATCGCCTGGAGTGACAGCCGGCGTTTGCATTTGAACAGAAGAGAGGCTTTAGAATTTTTATTGCTCTTATTAGGTTTGTTGCTAGTTGCTTATGTGGTTTTTGGTGGAGTGTTGGCGCCGGTCGCTCGTAATTATTCATTGGAATTCTTAGTAATTCCATTTTTGATTTGGGGAGCATTTCGTTTTAAGCAGTTGGGGGCGGGTTCAACTATCTTAGTAATGTCAGTGGTAGCTATTTGGAATACTGTTCAAGGTGTGGGGCCGTTCGTGGGTGTCAATGTCAGTTCTTCTATTTTAGAACTGCAAGCATTTGTTAGCGTAACAGCGTTAATTACAGTTATGCTGGCGGCGATGATTTCTAAATCTCGTTTAAGCGAGCAGCGTTTTCGTGATTTGATTGAGCATAGTTTTGAAGGTATCGCCCTACTTAACAATAAAGCCGAGGTTTATTACGCCAGCCCCTCCACTAAGCAAGTTCTTGGTTTCTCGCCGGTTGATTTAATTAATAAAGAATGGGTTACTGTTGTTAATAAGGATGATCGTGAGCGCGTGAGAATATTGTTAACTGAATTAGTGAATACTAAGGGCAAAACCATTAATATAGAAACGCAAGCTAATAAAAAGGATGGCAAAATTATTTGGTTGGAATGCACTGCCACCAACTTGTTAGACGAGCCCAGCGTGCAGGCAATAGTGGTTAACTATCGCGGCATAACTGATCGCAAACAAGCTGAGCAGAACTTAAAACTTTATAATGCCAGGTTAGCCGAGGAAAAAACCAAGGATGAGGCCTTAATTGCCAGTATTGGTGATGGTATTATTGCAACAGATCCCCAAGGCAAAATAATCAGGGTGAACAGGGCGTTTGAGGATATGACTGGCTTAGAACCAGAAGAAGTAGTGGGGCATACTACGGCAGAGGTTTTACGAGTGGAAAATGATAAAGGGCAGCCGATTCCTGACCAGGAAAGATCACTGCATCGGGCTTTTAGCAGTGGACAAAGAGTAGTAGCTTCACATTATTTAGTACGTAAGGATACTGCAAAATTGCCAGTTACCATCACCGCGACACCCATTATTTATGAAGGTGCTGTTATTGGTGCAATTGAGGTTTTGCATGATATCACCAAAGAAAAACAAATTGATCGGGCAAAAACGGAATTCGTTTCTTTAGCTTCCCATCAGTTGCGGGGTCCGCTAGCGGCAGTTAATTGGTATGGCGAAGCGTTATTATCTGATACCAAAAGCAGTTTAAGTGATCAGCAAAAAAAATATTTGGATGTTATTTATCATAGCAACCAACGCATGATTCATTTGGTAAATGCTCTATTAAATGTGTCTCGTATTGAGCTTGGTACTTTTATGGTGACGCCAGAGCCAACTAACATTATTGAAGTTGCAAAAACGGTAGTTGAGGGGTTACAGCCTAAAATAAAAGATAAGAAAATATATTTTACTACTAATTTTGGAAAAATTCCGATCATTGAGGCTGATCCAAAATTAACCTGGACTATTTTGGGGACTTTGCTGGAAAATGCGGTTAAGTATACTCCCGCTGACGGCGAAGTTTATTTTGAAATTTCAACTAAGAAATTAGGCGACAGCCTGGGTGGTAAGAAAATAAAACAAGACAGCGTGGTTTTTATCTTTAAAGATACCGGCTGTGGTATTCCGCGGTTGCAGCAAAATAGGATATTTACTAAATTTTTCCGGGCTGATAATGCCATAAAAACTGATCCTGATGGTAATGGTTTGGGCCTTTATGTTGTAAAAACACTGTTAGATAATTTAGGTGGTGAGGTTTGGTTTGACTCTGCAGAAAATAAAGGAACTACTTTTTATTTAACCCTGCCACTTGCTGGCATGCCCAAAAAGGAGGGGACAAAGCGTTTGACGTAAGCCGGCCATAGCTCGTATGCTAAAAGTAGATTATAACTATATTTAACACTTATTATTCACTTAATAAAAATATGGCTAACATTGAGAAAAAAATATTAATAGTTGAAGATGAACCTGACTTGTTAAAAATATTAGCAGATAAATTTTCCAATGAAGGGTTTGGGGTAACAACCGCGGGGGATGGCGAAGAAGGCTTGACTGCGATAGCCAAGGATAAGCCCGACGTGATTTTGCTTGATATCATCATGCCGCGGCTAGATGGTATGAGCATGCTAAAAAAAATGCGTCAGGAACCAGCCAATAAAGATATTCCAGTTATTATTTTAACCAACCTAGCAGATTCTGATGCGGTGGTTAGCTCGTTAGAGCATGGGGTATTTGATTATCTGATTAAGACCGATTGGCAGTTAGCTGAAGTGGTTAACAAAGTTAAGCGCCGTCTTCATATGAATTAATTATGAAAAATAATTTATATTTATTAGCTTTTGTAGCGGCCGCGTTAATATTAGTTGGCTCAAAATGCTCGCCTTCACCTGTTACACCAACTAAAACATTACCTAGAGCTGAAGAATCTGTTACTGGTCAAGGGGAAGGAGATGATTTAGTAGGCGTAAAATTTGTTGCCTATACTAATAAGGCTCAAGGTTATTCTATTTTGCGGCCGGATAATTGGTACTGGCGTCATTATATTGCCAATGAAATAAAAGATATGAATCCAATGGTCGTTGATTACTTTATTACCGATTCCAATCCTTTGCCAGGTTTGGGCAGTGAATATTTAGGTAAAATTGTTATTGAGGTTTCCCAGCTTGATTTAAGTCAATATGCTAAGCCGGTGTCTGGTTTAGTTATGAGCGATAGTTTTGTTGGCCAGGTAGTTGCCAAGCGTTTTGCTGGTGAGAGAGTTAACCAGTCAGGCGAAAAGCAGAAAGTGGTGGAATATCAATTTAGTTATAAGGAAAAGTCATATCGTTTAATTTTAAACTCTGGCGCCAGCATGGACGATCAGGCTATTTTTGAGCAGGTAGTGTCTAGTTTTAAATTTTAGAAATAATTTATATTTTGAGTTATCTTTGTTCAAGCTTTGTCTAAGTTATTTTATTTCTTCACTAACTTAATGATTAAGGAAGGTATTAGAGGATTTACCGTAATCGAAGCCCTTATTGTTATTGGGGTAGTTGGTGCATTGGCTTCAACTGTATTATTAGCTACTGAGCAATCACGCCTGAAATCACAAGAGATAAGAATTAGGGTTGATTTAACTCAAGCCCGGAGTGCTATTTCTTTGTTGTTATATGATACTGGTAAGTGGCCAAATGGTTGTGAACCGGAAAAAGTATCAAATCCTGAAGTGGCTATAAACACTGCTCAGTCCGGCATAGTTAAAAAACCTAATGTTGGTGATCAGGGTAATGATTGCAAATGGACGCAGAATGATATTAATAATTGGGATGGCCCTTATATGGATAGGGCAGTTGATATTTGGGGAAATTCTTATTGGTTTGACCCATATTATCATCCTTATGAAAAATGTTCTGAAATTCCAGCCAAGCCAATAGTCTCTGCCGTTGTTTCTTTTGGCCGAACCTGGAGAAATGGCGTAAATGATTACGACTGTGATGACTTATTTTTAGAGGTTTATTAAGAGGCTGTTTAAATAGTGATGATTAAGTTTAAAAAAAGAAATACTGGAGGCTTTACTCTAATTGAATTGTTGGTAGTCATTGCGATAATTGGTATTTTATCCTCAATTGCTATAGTTGCCTTGAATAATGCCCGGCGGCAGGCCCGCATAGCCCGGTCTCAGGCTGATTTACGCTCGCTGCGCAATGCGGTAGCGTTATTAGAATCAGATACTAGCAAATGGCCAAATGGTTGCCCGCCAGAGGAAGTGGCTAACCCTGAGGTTGATTTAAGCGAGACTCAGGCTGGTTTAATTCCATCACCGATTGTAGGTGACCAAGGAGATGGTTGTGAATGGATTCAAGAAGATATTGATAAATGGGGCGGGCCTTATGTTGACAGAGTAATAGATCCTTGGGGCAATGCCTATTGGTTTGACCCGGATTATCATCCTTATGAAAATTGTAATACCATTCCCGATGGACCCGATGTCCCGGTGGTCTTGTCATTCGGCCCAACCTGGTCAGGGGCTGATGGTTTAAATGAATACGATTGCGACGA
>Ga0076032_129_pt1 | contig 15462 bp, 14 predicted proteins | sample RifGroB1_FD_68108 | JGI IMG/M metagenome (GOLD analysis project Ga0076032, IMG submission 68108) | Parcubacteria bacterium GW2011_GWB1_43_66 | reverse complement strand
ACACTCTTTTCGGCTAAAGTGGCTACTTGTGAAGCCGAATGTGATCGCTTGAAGTTAGCTGGATACAAACTAAATCCAAGCTGCCGCCAAAGCTCTAATTTTTGGCGCCGACTGGCGAGTTCGTGTTCTTCCCTGACAGACATATGAGATAAACTAATGGTAATAAAAAAATGCCTTCCTAGCAAGCAGAGGAAAACACTTTTTATTTATTATTTAACTAATAGACAAGATCTTATATTTAACTACTCCAGCCGGCACCTTAACCTCCACTTGATCGCCGACCTTGTGGCCTAACAAAGCCTGGCCTAAAGGCGACTCGTTGGAAATTAAACCATTACCTGGGTTAGCTTCATTAGAACCTACTATGGTTAAAGTCATCTCATTATCATTGGTTTTTACCTTAAGACTTGAGCCGACCTTAACTAGGCCGCTGCTTTTTTCTTCGCTGATAACGACGGCGTTCTTAAGTGTATTTTCAATTTCAATAATACGCCCCTCAATAAACCCTTGCTCGGATTTGGCTTCGGCATACTCAGCGTTTTCCGAAAGATCGCCAAGTTCTTTGGCCTCTTGAATACGCAAAGCGATTTCCTTACGTTTTACTGTTTTTAATTGCTTAAGCTCAACTTTCAATTTGGCTAAGCCTTCGCGCGTTAAATATTGTTGTCCATCAAGTGACATAATTACTAATTAATAATGAAGCTGGCTCAAGTGTGAGCCAGATACGCATCGTTTGATACTATCAAACGTAACCTTTTCTAGTTATGTTTAGTTATAAAGATACTCCGCCGCCTTATTTTTTGTCAAGCCCTAATCTCTCACTATCCTGAGCAAACCAGCTGAATATTTCCCTAGCTATTGGTACAGCTGCCTGTGAGCCCTCACCACCATATTCTATCATAGTAACTAACACTATTTCTGGCTTATCGGCTGGCGCATAACCCGCAAACCAAGCATGCGGTTTAGTATTGAGCCCAGTTTGAGCCGTACCGGTTTTACCCGCAACAGATATAGGCAAGGATGATAATGAACGGGCGCTGCCTAATGTAACAGTTTGGCGCATACCTTGTTTAACTACGGCTAAAGTTTGCGCACTTAAACCAACGTTTCCATATAATAATTTTGACTCTTGTTTAACTTGGTCGTCAGGCAGAATTATATCATCAACCAGATAAGGCCTAACTAATTGGCCGTCAGTGACTAAGGCTGAATAAGCCACGGCCATTTGTAGAGGCGTAACCAATAAATTACCTTGGCCAATAGAAACATTATAAGTATCTCCTCTATACCAACGATCTTGCATAACCTCTTGCTTCCACAGTGGCGTTGGTACAAAGCCCGACTGCTCTCCTAATAAATTAATACCGGTTATTTTTCCTAAACCAAACTTTTTAAAATAATTTGATAAACGCGTAATCCCCAAACCTGTAATTTTATCACTACCGCCGCCAATTAAATAAAAAAATGTGTTGACTGATTCGGCAATGGCTTTATAAACATTGGTAAGTCCGTGTCCGCCAGCTTTCCAATCAGCAAAAAATTGCTGGCCAGCATAAACCCCTCCTGTGCTCATAAAGGTTGTACTGGGTGTAATTACCCGCTCTTGCAAAGCCGCGGCGGCTACCACCGGCTTTATAGTTGAACCAGAAGGATATTCGCCGCCCAAGCTGCGATTAAATAAAGGATGACTATCATCAGTTAATAACTGATTAATAATTTCGCTACTGCGCTCAATTGTAAAAACATTAAGATCAAAACTCGGGTAAGAAACTAAAGCTAAAACCGAACCGTCGTTTGGGTTCAATACTACTACACTGCCACCCTTGCCTGCATTAGCAACCACTGCCCGTTTTAAGGATTCATAAGCAACTTGCTGCAAACTGCTATCAATAGTTAATTTTAGCTTGGCCCCAGCCACGGCTGGTTTGGTCGCAAATATTTTTCTTTCTAAACCACTAGCATCAACTTCCACCTGCCTAACACCTGGCTGTCCACGTAAAACAGTTTCATAAGACGCTTCTAAACCAACCTTACCTTTAGTGTCAGTCAATTTATATACCCCTGCCTCGGCTTTGTATTCCTCAGGCGATACTGGGCCAACATAACCAATAACATGGGCAATAGCCTCACCCCCATCATATCTACGTTCAGCCGCTGGCTCTACCCGCAAACCTGTGCCCTCGCCCACCAAGGTCATGAGCTTTAAAGCCAGCTCGTGCGGCAATGACGAAGCGATAATTAAAGGTAAATATGATGGCTGTGATAATTGTGTAATATTGTCTTGCAATAATAACTCAGTAGGTACATCAGCTAAAACTGAAGTTAAAAATTCTTCTCTTTTGATTTCATCTTGTGGTAATTCCGCCGGCACGGCCACCAAACGAAAACTAGCCACATTGTGGGCTAAAATTTTACCCTGACGGTCAACTATTAGGCCACGGCTGGCATTTACTGTTTCTATTCTAATGCGGTTACCCTCAGCCACTCCTCGCCAATAATTTCCTTGCCAACCTTGCAACCAAATTACTCTACTAGCTAATAAAACCAAAGCTAAACCCAAAACTAAAATAAGAATAAGAGGCGCTCGCTGGCTAATTACCTGCCGTAAACTGCCCACCCCGGGCTCACCTAAAGACGTGCCTTCAAATAGACGCCAGGACCAACCTCAAAATAGTTGCTTTAATCCTAAAACTATTAATAGTAAAACTAAACCTAATCCTAACCAGGCTAACCCTGACCAAAATAATGATTGCTCAAATAGTAAAATCTGGCCACCAACCAACCAGCCAATAGCTAACCAGGTTATATAAAACAAACGCCAAAGCAAGATTGCCAGAATAAAAGTAAAAAAACGAGTTAAGGTAGAGCTATGAGATAAATATGGCAGAATAAAGCCATAATAAATAATTATGCTTGTCAGGCTAGCTAAAGTATAAAAAGGCAGTACCCGAGCCAATATAATATCAACTAAACAAGCTGCCACTATCAATAACCACCAACCAGAATTATCTTCCAGCCACAACCAAAAAAAAGTAGCCGGCACAACTAAAACTAAATCGGCTAATGGCCCCAATAACGGCACTAGGATTTGCCTGATTATAAAAACTATAAGACCGCCGATAAAATAATATATTAGCCTCATGTTATCAAGGACTAACTGGCCTTAAAATGTATAAGAATCTAAATTGCTCTAATGGCACTGGCGGGGCCACCACCGCTGATTGAAACAACGCCCCTTCTTGTTTATCTACCGCTGTCACAGTACCGAGAAGCAGGCCGGCTGGAATCAGCCTGTTTAAATTACTAGTAACAACTGCCTCCCCGATATTAACCTGCTCATCAATTTCCAAAAATTTCAAACGCACGGCCAAATTATACTCCCCGACGGCCAAACTTTGGCCAGCTAAGCCTTGGGCTAATTTAGCCAATACTTTGCTGGAGCCAGAAGTTATTAAATGAAGGTTAGAAACAGTACTGCCCACATTATTAATCGTACCAACTAAAATCAAACCGGATGTATCCTGGCCAACTCCGGGCGTACCAGCCACTGCCGCTAACCCAGTCGTCAAACCATCGTTACTACCGCGGTTAACTAAATATGAAGTGCCAGTTTCATCTATTTGTTGTCCAATAATTTCAACCGCCAAACGATCATACCCAGTCATTGTTGGTAATAATAACATTTGGCGCAACTCATCATTTTCCTGATAAAGCGCTTCGGCTGTGGACTGACGGGCCGACAGTTCGGCTACTTGATGTTGTAACGATTCATTGGCACGAGTTAAGGATGAAATGCGCCAAAATTGATCAAGCCAACTACCAATAGCTCTAGTAGTTTGGGCTATTGGTTTAAACACCGGCTGAATTATTCCTTGAACGCTATGGCCTAATGGAGTAAAACTCAGGAGAAAAAAAACCACCAAGCCCAGGAGCATGATTAATACTCGTCTGACATTGCGTCCCATAATATACAATTATGTTATTTTGCTTGAGATGATGGTAAGAGTAAATCTCTGGTTCCATCAACATTCTCTAAAACTACACCCGTACCCCGAACCACCGCGGTTAAAGGATCGTCTATCACCTGGACAGCAATTGCCAACTCATGGGAAAAAAGTTTATCAAGGTTTTTGAGTAAAGCACCACCGCCAGTCATAATCAAACCACGCTCATAAATATCCGCCACCAGTTCTGGGGGCGTATTCTCAATCGTGTTGCGAATATTCTCTATCATCATCTTTAATATTTTACCAAGAGCCTCACGAATTTCAGCATCAGTTACTGTAACCTCCCGAGGCAACCCAGTCATTAGGTCACGACCACGCATTTTCATCTCTAAGGGCTTGGGTAATGGCATAGCTGAGCCAATTTTCATTTTCACTTCCTCGGCCGTTCTTTCACCAATCAGTAAATTGGTGTGTTCACGGGCATAATGAATGATTGCTTCAGTTAATTCATCTCCCGCTACCCTCATAGATTTGGACATAACTACTCCGCCTAAACTAATTACAGCCACTTCCGTGGTTCCCCCGCCAATATCCACCAACAAATTCCCAGAAGCCTCACGTACTGGCAAACGTGCACCTAAAGCTGCCGCCATTGGCTCTTCCACTAGTAGTACTTCCCGGGCACCAGCTGATAGGGCCGCATCTTCCACGGCTTTACGTTCAACTTCAGTAACATCTAAAGGAATACCAATAACAACTCGCGGACGAGGGGCCAGAGCAAAACTTTCGCGATGAACCCGATCGATAAAATATTTCAACATTTTTTCCGTAACTTCAAAATCAGAAATAACGCCATCAACTAGCGGCTTGGTTACCACAATATGGGCCGGTGTTTTACCCAGCATTTTTTGAGCGTCTAAACCAACCGCCACAATTTGATCACTGCGAGTATTAACCGCAACCACCGAAGGTTCATTTATAATAATACCCTTGTCTTTTACAAAAACAAGGGTATTAGCCGTACCCAAATCTATGCCAATATCTCGTGATAATCGACCGCGTAAACTAGCAAACATAATTTTATCTTAACCAGCCATCAACTGTTTGTCCAGCGTTAGGAGCGAACACTAAACTTGCTCAGAATTTCATCTAAGGTTAACAATTTTGTTTCTTTAGAATTTCTGGCCTTAAGTTCAATTTTTTTACCTGACTTATCACTGATAACTAATCGCCAGGGTATGCCAATCAAGTCAGCGTCCTTTAATTTAACTCCAGCTGACTCTACCCGATCGTCATATAAAACTTCCATACCCGCGGCTGTCAATTTTTTATAAACTCCATCAGCCAAATTATTTACAGCCACATCATCACCTAACCTAATAAGATTAAATTTATATGGCGCTACTGACTCAGGCCAAATTATGCCAGCTTGATCATAGCTGACTTCAACTATCGTGCCCATCACTCGGCCCGGACCAATACCATATGAAGCCATTATTACCGGCTGCTGTTCGCCTTTTTCATCAGTAAACATTAAATCTAAACTTTCTGAAAATTTGGTACCTAATTTAAAAATATTGCCAACCTCAACACTCTTGCCCTCAGCCAGCTTTCCTTGCCCGCAAACTGGGCATTTTTCACCAACCTGACCCTTAGCCACCTCACGATTTTGGGCATAATTACAGCGCTCGCAATAAATAATGCTGTCTTCGCCCGCTTCTGATAAAACCTGGAATTCATGGCTATATTGCTTAGTAAAAGCGCCACCGGAGGCTTCAACTATCAATGCCCTTAAACCACAACGATTGAAAATATTAAGATAAGCCTGCTTAACTTTTTCATAATATTGATCTAAATCAGCCTGGCTAGCATGAAAACTATAAAGATCTTTCATGACAAATTCACGCAGGCGAATAATCCCGCTTTTGGCCCGTGGTTCATTCCTGAATTTTGTTTGAAATTGATAAACCGCCCGTGGTAGATCGCGGTAAGAACTTATAAACCTCTGGGCGATCTGCGTAACCGGTTCCTCGTGTGTCCAGGCTAAGCCGGCAGTTGGCTCGCCTTTGTCTTCAATTATTTTAAACATGATTTCCTCTGGCGTTTGCCAGCGGTTGGTTTTTTGCCACAACTCTTATTCATTTCCTCCCTAATAATCTGCTCTATCTTTTTCACTACTAAATATCCTAAAGGCAAATAGGAATAGATCCCGGACATCTGCTTATCAATAAAACCGCCTTGGGTTAAAAGACGGGCATTAACCGAAACCTCATCTGAGGAAACTGTACGTGAAGTTTTACTAAAAAGTTCAGATTGCAGCATATGATAAACTTATCAAACTATTGCTTAGACTTCAAATTTTTGCAAAAATTGCCGCCAAAGCTGGGTATTTGCTACTCGAACTGAATTAAAAATTTGTTTAAGGTTAGCTAAATTATTTATTGGATTTAGTTCGAATCCTTTATGCCCCATCGATCTAAAATTCTTAATGCACTATCTGTACGAAATCCGCAAAAATATGAATTAAGCGAGGTGTGTTCTATATCTTCCACGGTTACATTATCAAGGCGCTGTTCCCGAGTGATATAAACCTCAATAAATCTCATAAAAAAATCATGCGTCACAAATAAAACGCTTTCATTCTTTTTTGAGCGTTCCTCAATAATCTTATGTATAATTTTGATCCGTTCAGCAATTTGTACCATCGGCTCTGCCACTCCCCCGCTTATGGAGGCCCTGTAAAGCGCTGTTCTTATTAAGGCCATACCGTGCTGGTTAAATTCCTCCTGAGAGATAAGCCCGCTTACATCAAAAAAAACTTCTCCTATTTCAGGCATACCCAGTAATCTTATACTCTTACCAAATCGTTTTTCTAAATTATCTATAATACATTTGGCAGATTCTAGAGATCTGGTAGACGATTTACCGGAATTATTGTAATAGATTGTTTTTACCTGGGAAAAATCAACTCCGGAAGTCCGCTGTTCAAAAAGTTGAGGCGCGTTAGCATTAATTCCCGGATCAAGAATACCTAACGATAATTCAGTTAGGGTCTTATAATCCATCGTAAGATGGTCAATATACGGCTCTATCAACTGGCCGTGCCGTATGAAGAAAAAAGATGGTCCAGACATAAATTAATAAAGCTAGTATGGGAATACTAGCAGAAAGTAATGATTAAATAAAGAGAGGGGCTTGTTACAACCTAAGCCCCTCTTTAATTTTCCTTTTAGTTTGGTGTTTGTTCCGCTTCCTTAATCAAGGTAACAGCACCGTTCTTGCCGTCTACCTCAATCAAATCACCGGTTTTAAAACGCTTGGTAACTCCGGGAACATTCTGCACACAGGCTATGCCTAAATCACGAGCAACTATTGCACCATGCGCCAATGGTCCACCAATCTCGGTGACCAATGCCCCCTTACCTCCAACAGCGGTAATTATTGGAGCCCAGGTTGGATCGGTTGTTTTGGTAATCAACACACTTCCTGGCTTAAGATTGGCTATAGCCTGAGTATTGTGAGGATCAAGTACCACCACCACCCTTCCTTTAGTTATGAAAGGGGTTACTCCTATTCCCATTAGCACTTTGGATACCTTATCCGCCCGAGGCGGACGTCCTTCTCTCTAATGGTAGGACGATGCCTGGAAGTTAGTTCTCGCCAAAGCTGGGGGACATGGATTCGAACCATGATTACTGCGTCCAGAGCGCAGCGTCCTACCATTAGACGATCCCCCAGCCCTGACGGCAAAAAACTTGATCGCTCAGAGTATAAGGTTAAAAAGAGAAAGAATCAAGCACCCCTATTCAATCACTTGCCCACCAAAAGTTGTTAGGACATTGGATAATAGGTCTGCCCCGGTAGTTGCTTCGTCAGACTCACCGCGTAAACGCAATTTAATACCAAAGATCTTCGCCAGTGACTCCTCAACAACCTTTATAATTTTTGGATCTTTTACCCGATCTAAATGCAACTGATAAGAAAAACCAACCGTCAGTGTTTCTCCCTCAAGTTTTATTGGCCGCGCCACTGATAAAATAAAGGATAATGAGTGATTATATTCCCTCAAATCTGCCACCACCTCAAGCCAACGCTCTGTTATTTGCTGTAAATTTAAACCACTAGCTTCTACCTTATCCGCCGGTAAATTGGCTTTGGTGGCAGTTTTAGCCTTACTGTTTTCATCAGAGTTACCACCCTCAACCTTTACCGTATTAGTTAAGCTTCCGATTTCAACTGCAGCTAATTCTAAAGGCAACTGCCACAATTCGCTTGACCGCCAGCTGCTGTCAGCTGCTAGCCAGCGTTCTAACATCAGCTGTAATCTGGCTTGAGTCAAGCGGCTTGATAAATCAATCAACTTTTCCTGAAATTCAGGCAAAAGATCTATACTAGCTTCGTCAGCCAACTTGCCGCCGAGTTTAACTAACAGCATTTTCCGCATTAAATTCAAAACCTGGCGATAAAAATAAGCAATATCACCCCCCTCTTCCAAAAAAGAATTGATCAGCTCAACCGCCCGACTGGTTTCGGCCTTGATTAAATAGCCGATGAAGTCTAACGCCTGAGCCAGATCAGAATGAGGCAGGACTAAAGACGCGACCGCGGGCGTAATTGTTTTTTCACCCAAAGTAATTAATTTGCCTAAATAACCTTCAGCGTCACGGCTAGAACCGCCAGCTAATTCAACAATTTGACCTAAAACCGTCTCCTCAACCTTAATGCCCTCACGCTTGGCAAGATCACGCAAGCGCTCAAATAAAACAGCTGAACTTAGTCGCTTAAAATCAAAACGCTGACAGCGCGACACAATCGTTTCTGGTAATTTATGGACTTCGGTAGTGCAGAGTATAAAAAGAACATGAGCCGGCGGTTCCTCCAGGGTTTTGAGCAGAGCGTTAAAAGCCTCAGTTGTCAGCATGTGGACTTCATCCACGATCACGACTTTAAATTTTGACTGCGACGGCCCGTAAGGAATATGCTCTTTAATTTCTCTAATGTCATCAATCCTTCGGTTAGAAGCGGCATCTATTTCCAGCAGATCTAAAGAGCGTCCGCTGTTAATTGCCTGGCACGATTGGCACTTATTACACGGCTCACTATCTTGTTTTCGTCTTTGCTCACAATTGATCGCCTTGGCTAATAGACGCGCCACGGTGGTTTTGCCAATACCACGCATACCGCAGAATAAATAAGCATGCGCTATCTGCTGCTGAATTATTTCATTCTGCAAAGTCCTGGTAACATGCTCCTGGCCAACTACTTCGGCAAAAACCGGCGGACGATATTTTCTATATAAAGATGAGGTCATAACACAGCTATTGTAGCGGACAGAAGCAACTCAGGCAATAATTAAGAGGCTTATCTAAAACACCAGCAAACAACACCCCCAGTTGGGGTGTTGTTTGTATAAACTACTCTATATTTCCAAAGTATTGGCTGGGGGCGAGGCTGAGGCATTAACTTCCGCGGTGGGCGAAACTTCGCTAATTACTGGATTTTTTCTGGGCCGGCCACGTGGCCGCGGCGCCGGCGCCTCAAAAGCTTCAGCGGTAGTGGCAACTACCTCATTATTTACCCCTTCAATCACTCCTGCCTCAGACGCTTCCGCCCCTTCTTTCCTAATAACATTTTCAACTGCCGCCCAGGAAGAAGGCGTGCCTTTGGGCACTAACACCACCACTTCATCCCCTACTCCGGCTTTAAAATAAGTCACACTGGCTAATAAAATACGAAAAAATTGGCCTTTGGCTAAAACCCTAAACTCATCGGTTTGTTCATCGCGGGCCAACACGCCAACAATGCGCTCCCGCTCCACTGGGCCAATCTGTTTATAAATAAAAGAACCATCCGGACTGATGGTCAGTTTTAATAAATCACCCTCAACTAATTTTGACTTAGAAGCGTAATTGGCCGGCACACTGTAAAGCTTACCGTCTGGCCCGACCATATTCTGCCCGTCAAAAACACCTTCAATTATTACCGCACCACCTTCGGTGCGCTGAACACTACCGCCGACTGGTTTAACTGCGGATTTTGTTTCTGTTTCCGGAGCGCCGGCGTCTTTTAATAATTGAGTGGCCGTATCTAAATTATTTCGTGCCGCCTCAACTAACTGACGAATTAAAACAATTTTTGACGATGTTGGCATAATTTTGTTTCCTTGTGTTTTGCTTTGCCCCCCTTTTGGACGCGTGACAAAACGTTTAGGTTTTAACTCACCTAAATAGTATAGTATGCTGTCTTAAAGTAGCAAATTAAATATCCACAAGTTTCCCCACAGGCCGAACAATCTTTGTATACAGATAAATATTTATGTCTGAGGTTAGCGGTTTACTGACGGTATCTGGTTCAATCCCCGGCAAAGGAAAGGCGTAAGTTATGAATCTGGCGCCAGGTTTTAATTCAGTTTGCAGTTTTGGTAAGAGCTTGACCATGGCTGACGGTGTTAAAAAACAAACAACAATATCTGCCTCTGATAAATCTATTTTCCAAAAATTACTGAATTTAATTTCCGCCCTATCAGTTAAGCCAGCCAACCATATTTTTATTCGGCTGATAATGAAAGGCAAAATTGCGATTTCATAACCACGGGCACGCAATTGATAACCTCTGACGGCCGCTGAAATAATTCGCCCGTCACCACAACCAAGGTCATATAGTAATTGATCTGGCTGGCTTTGTGCTAAATCAAGTAACCTTTTAATATCTTGGCGCCTTAACGGTAACCAAGGTGCGGCTGATAAAGCCCCATACTGAGATGGCGGTGGTGTGGGGCTAGTCGTATTAGTTGGGGGTGTAACTGGTGTCGGCAGCACAGCGCGTTTAGCTCGCTCAATTATTTCACTCTCAACTTCGTTGCGATCCCGGCCGTATTTAAGTCGTGAAAACTGCCGAGCGGAGACGGCTATAGCTTGGTCGCCAGCTAGGGGCGCCCGGGTACTGATATTAAAGGGCCGGGACGGCGTATTATTGATCAAAAGCTTTAAATAAGCCTGGAAAAGCTCAATATTAATTAGGTCATAAGATGAGAAAACCGGGGCAAATTCCTTAGCCAGGAATTCGGCATCTTCTACGCCAATACGAAAAGAGACTACCGTGCCAGTGTTGCCGAACACCGCATCCCTGATTTTAGTATCACTACCATTAACCAACTGGCCAATGTACTGATGGGCTACAGTTAGATTAAGGCGGTATTTTCTAGCTTCAGATAAAATAACAACTATGGAATCAGTAATGAAATTCTGGAATTCATCAATGTAAAGATAAAAATTCTGGCGCTGATATTCGGGCAAGTCCGTGCGTGAAAGTGAAGCCATTAAAAACTTGCCGACAATGACCAGGCCCAACAGATAAGCATTGATATCACCAATTTTGCCCTTGGATAATTTTACCAACAGAATTTTTTTCTCGTCCATCACCTGCCTAAAATTAAAAGCACTTTTTTGTTGGCCAATTATTGGGCGCATAATATCATTGGCCACAAACTGATTAAGCTTGGAAGTTATATAAGGCACCATGTTCGCCAGGGCGGCATCACCCCCAGCTTTTTGTGCTTCTTTCACCCAAAAATCATGCACTACCGGATCTTTAACTTGAGTTAATTTATAGCGGCGAAAATCAGGATCAGCCAATACTTTGGATATTTCCATTAAGGTAGCGCCGCTGGCGGGATCGCTCATGATCAAGAGCATGGCATTTCTCATATATTGCTCAAACATCGGCCCGCCGGTTTGCCTTAAATCATAAAGTTTATCTAAAATCTTTATCATTTCATTAATGACAAAGGTTTTCTGCTCCGGATACTTAGGATCATATTCCAATAAATTCAAACCCTGCGGCCGCTCAATATCTGAAGGATCAAATATAATTACATCTTCCAGTCGGTTTTTAGGTACCCGCGCCAAAATCGCTTCAGCTAGATCACCATGGGGATCTATCACAGCTACACCTTCGCCAGCGGTGATATCCTGGACTGCTAAATTTTCAATGAATACACTTTTACCGGTGCCAGACTTACCAATGATGTACATGTGCCGGGAACGATCAGCCGGCTGCATATGTATTTCTTTGCTTTCTCCGCGGTAATTGCTAAAACCCAAAAGAATTCCAGTGGTGGGTGCGTTAGCTGGCGGCGGCGCTTGCCTGGCGGTTAACCAGCGTATTTGCGGATTATCCATATTAGGCAAGGGAAAATGATAGATACTAGTAAGTTCTTCAGTATTTAGGACAAAATATTTTCTCTCAGTAAAAGACCGATGAATGAAATTATAAAGAAAGTTGTTAAGATTTGGCGGTTTAGCCACCTCTAAACGATTGCCATATTGATAAATGCTATATTGCGTAAAAGAATTGGCTAAATTGCTCAAATGAGCTTCAGCTAAGGCCTGATTAGGGGCCGCCACCACCAAACGGCAGCACACGTCCAAACCAGCCTTGGTGGCTTTTTCTTCTATCCCCTTGATCATCTGCTCCTCAGCTGGCGACAAACGATGCGGCTCTGATTTTTTATCATCCTTCTTTTTATTAGAACCAAAAAAGCTACTAACAAAAGAAACAGTTTTGCTTATTTTATTTTCCTGAGATACTTCCTGGAATGATTTGCCCTGCTGCATAGCTGAAGCAACTTGTACCCCCTGCCGACGCCAGCTAGGGCCAGCGGACCTCACCACCAATTGCATGGCCGCGGCCGCCGGCGCCTCAATTTTTGTCATGGCATTTATAATGCTTTCCAGGGAATCAGCTTCAAATTGCTTATAAGTCTTAATTGGAAAAGCTGAAGACCGAGAAAGTCTCATATTTGCGCCTAAGGTAATACCACGGGGTAAGAAAATATTATAATCTGACGCTTCCTGAATAACTGCCGCCGGGTAAGTAGCGTGAATCTCCTGCTCTACAAATGAACGCATTTTTTGTGAAACAACAATATAAAAAGATATTGCCCCATCCTGAACCACTAATTCCAATGACAAATGGTCCTCCCTGCCCTTTAACCAATGTGTGGCATCAGTTTGTGCTTTAAGACCACCAATCGCTGACCATAAGACCTCTGCCACCGCTAATTGATCAGATATGTTTTTTTCTGGTGCTCCGGCTTTACCGTCGGCTGACAAACCTTGCCTTGGCACTAAAACCAACAAAACTGTCATATTAAAACTAGCTGCCAATGAGGTCAGGCGATGCCAAAATAACCGTAAAGTATAAACCACAGCCGCTAAAATTAGAACTACTGGAATTAATAATAGCCAAATAACTTGCACAATTTACTTCTCCTGGCGGAGTTTTAATATTTTCTCCGCTTTTATTTTAGCTTCCTGTTCAACAAAATAACGGTTAATGCCAGTAATGGACAATAACCACTGTTTAATAAGCGCTAAAATTTCACTGATCTTAAATTTAGTCTGCTGCAGTAGTGTTGTAATTTTCTTAGCTGTCGTTTCCCCCAAGATTTTAAACTTAGCCTGATCCTGCTGGTTTAACTCACTATAAAGCCGTGCCAAGTCTTCTTCTAAAATATGCTCCACTTTTTTTTGCAACACCACTGGTTCAGTTAAAACAAACGGCGCCGGACTAGGGGGCACTAAGACGGTTGATACTGATTCTGCTTCTTTACTTTTTTCAAAACCAAGACTCTCCCCTCCTCTTTCAGGAGCTTCTGGCTGCGACTCAATTGTCGTCTCAGGAAATTGCTCAGCTGGCCGCGGAACTAACCTTAATGGATCTGGCATATAAGAAAATTATACCACGCCATAAATATCACTTCCAGGCAATAATCTGTTATACTAATATTTGTATGCCCAGTATAACAACTTTGCTAGGGCTCGTATCAATCACTTAATATCCTAACTTATGGCTTGTATAACAACTTTATTTTTTAATACCACGCCAATCATTCTCGCCCTGAAAGTGATTGAGCGAAGTTAATATACTGGGTATGCCTTTGGAAAGATTATTTCTTGATATCAGCGCTATTGTGGTTGTAGCTACCCTGCTCGGCTTATTAGCACGCTGGTTAAAACAACCGCTGATTTTAGGGTATGTGTTGGCGGGAATAATTCTTGGACCTTCCTTATTTGGTTTTATTTCAGAACCTCAAGTCATTGGGGTTTTATCATCTTTTGGCATTGCCTTTTTGCTTTTCTTGGTCGGTTTGGAACTGGATCTGTCCAAGCTTAAGGTTATTGGACGACCATCACTACTCCTGGGTTTTGGCCAAGTTTTATTCACGGCTGTGGTTGGTTTTGGTATTATCAGATTTTTCGGCTTTGACTCACTGCCCGCGATTTATATTGCCATTGCCCTAACATTTTCCAGCACCATAATCGTGGTTAAACTGCTGTCAGAACGGCAAGCACTGGAATCTTTATACGGACGCTTAGCTATTGGCATGTTGCTGATGCAGGACTTTATTGCTATTTTTGCTCTTATTATTTTATCTGGTTTTGCTGGCGGTCAAGTGCCGACAACCGCCGAATTGGCGTTTATACTTCTCAAGGGTGCGGGGCTTATTATGTTAGCCCTGCTTTCCGGGCGATTCATACTACCGCATTTATTCATGAAATTAGCGCGCTCGTCCGAGTTATTACTGCTTTCTAGTATTGCTTGGTGCTTTGGTTTTGCTTTGGTAGCAGTGGTCGGCGGATTTTCTTTGGAGATCGGCGCTTTCTTAGCTGGCTTGGCTTTAGCTCGCCTGCCTTATCATTTGGAAATAGTTGGCCGTGTCAGAAGCTTAAGAGATTTTTTTATAACAATTTTCGCCATTCATTATCCTGTCTTTATTTGTACTGGTGGGCAATCCCTTAATCGTTATGGTCATCATGGGTTTAATGGGTTACACCAAGCGCACTGGTTTCTTGGTTGGTTTAACCGTAGCTCAGATCAGTGAGTTCTCACTGATCTTAATGCATCTTGGCTACCGTTTGGGGCACGTAAATACCTCTGAGGTAGCCTTGGTGACTTTGATTGGCATTACCACCATTACTCTCTCCAGTTATTTAATAACTTATGGTGATTCACTTTATCGCCGGCTAGCGCCGTATTTAAAAATATTTGAGAAAAAAACAGCCCTAGAAAACATCAAAGAAATCGATAGTTTAAACAATCATACTGTAATTTTTGGCTGTGACCGCTTAGGCGAAAAATTAGTAGCATCAATTCAGGAACTTGGACAACCGTTGCTAGTGATTGATTTTGACCCGGAAACAGTCGCTCGCCTGCTACTGCAAGGCGTGCCTTGTATTTACGGTGATATGAGCGATCCGGAAATTTATGACCGCGCGCAGCTCAAAACCGCTAAAATTGTCATTTCCACCGTACCGGATATTAATAGTAATCAGCTCCTACTTCAAGAAACCAAGCGTCGCGGCTTAAGCGTCCCTATTTACGTTACGGCCGATACCTGGCAAGACACGGAAAACTTATACTCGGCCGGGGCTGATTATGTTGTTTTTCCTCATTACCTATCAGGTGAATATATGAGCACCTTACTTAAACAGTTAAACAGCAATCCAGCGGC
>Ga0076032_111_pt1 | contig 19961 bp, 16 predicted proteins | sample RifGroB1_FD_68108 | JGI IMG/M metagenome (GOLD analysis project Ga0076032, IMG submission 68108) | Parcubacteria bacterium GW2011_GWB1_43_66 | reverse complement strand
GATGGCTATGGCATTGGCTTGGGGCATTTAATTCATGCCATGCGCCGAAATGTTGATATAACATATGTAGTTCATAATAATCAGATTTACGGGCTTACCAAGGGGCAAACTTCACCAACCAGTGAACACGGGTTGGTTACAAAATCCACACCTTTTGGGGCTATTGAAATGCCAATTGACCCCATTGCTTTAGCCATAGATGTGGGAGCGACATATGTCGCCCGCGGATTCTCTGGTAACGCCAAGCAATTAACTGAGCTTATTATTGGCGGTATGAAACACAAAGGCTTTGCTTTAATTGATGTCATGCAGCCCTGTGTTACTTATAACCACCTTAATACTTTTCATTGGTTTTACCAGCGCCTTTATGAACTAGATAAAGAAGGCCATGATCCAGCTGATAAAGCCAAAGCTTGGGCTCGGGCCATGGAGTGGCCAACACAGCTAAAAGTGGATGAAAACCGGGTAGATAGGATACCGACCGGCTTGTTTTATCAGGAGAGCAGAGCAACTTATACAGATGAGTTGCCCCAATTATCCGACCAAGCCCTGGTGGAGCAGACCTTGGGAAATATCCAAATTGAGCCGTTAATGAAAAAGATATCTTAAGGTTTGTCATTAATTATTACTGCAGGTAGAATAGGGTCGTGAAAGATAAACTTTGGCAACTAGCCGAACCAATTAGTGCAGATATTTTAGGTCAGTTTCCGGAACTGGACCCAGTTTTGTTGCAGTTACTATGGAACCGCGGTTTAAAAGATCAGGCCGCGATTGATGAGTTTTTAAATCCTGATTGGCTTGCCGATGTTCACGATCCTTTTCTTTTTAAAGATATGAAGCGGGCAGTCGAGCGCATTTATGAAGCAATCGGCGGTAATCAAACCATTGGTGTATTTGGCGATTATGATGCTGATGGCGTGACCGCAGCGGTTATTATCACCTCTACGCTTAAAAAATTAGGCGCTAAGGTGGAAGTTTATTTACCGCACCGCGAGCGTGAAGGCTATGGCTTAAATGAGGAGGCTATTCGCTATCTAAAAGACCGAGGCGTAAGTTTACTGATTACTTGCGATTGCGGTGTAGCCAATCACTGGATTTAGTAGCCATTTCAACCGTGGCAGATATGGTTAAACTTACGGGCGAAAACAGAACACTAGTCAAGTATGGCCTGACTGTTTTGCGCAAAACCAGGCGGCTGGGTTTAAAAAAATTAATTGAAGTTGCGGGATTAAATTTTGATGATTTAGACACTTATGCTATTGGTTTTCAGATTGCGCCGCGCATCAATGCGGCTGGACGAATGGATCACGCTAATGCGGCTTACGCTTTATTAATGTCAGAAAATAGCACAGAGGCTGAGGAGTTGGCGCGGTCTATTAATTTAACTAATAGCCAGCGCCAGGCCATAACTGATGTCATGTTCAAAGAAGCTTGTGAGCAAATTGGTAAAATTAATATCAAAACCTTTTTTATCCAAGCTTATAAACCGGAATGGTCACTCGGGTTAGTTGGTTTGGTCGCGGGTAAATTAGTTCAGCAATATAACCGGCCGGCTTTAGTTATGTGTCAAGTGGGTGATAAAATCGCTGGTTCTGGTCGGGCTGGGGTAGGGGGTTTTGATTTAGCTAACGCCTTAACTGCCTGCAGTGAATACCTCGTAAGCTTTGGCGGGCATAAAGAAGCCGCTGGTTTTTCCCTAAGTATCAATCAGTTAGAAAATTTTTTATCTAAATTTGCTAAATTAGCTAAAGCTCACTTAAGCGGGCAGGATTTAACAGCCAAATTAGCAGTAGATGCTGTGTTTACTCTGGATAAGATTGATTGGCATATAGCAGAACAAGTTGAACTATTAGAACCTTTTGGGCAGGGTAATCATGGAGCTCGTTTTGCCTCCTACGGAGTATTAATAGCTAATACACAACCAGTTGGCAGTGCTGGCCAGCATTTACGGTTAGAATTATCTTTTGAATCTAGCCACCAGCGCTTTATTTGGTTTAATTCAGCTGAAAGCTCTAAACAATTTTCCATTGGCGATAAAGTGGATGTGGTTTATGAGGTTGGGGTTAATGAATGGAATAATACTAGGCAGCTTGAGCTTAAGGTGGTTGATATTAAAAAAAGTGACAGCTAAGCTTATAAGGTATGGTAAAGACATTAATCTTAAGAACAGATGGCGGCGCTAGGGGTAATCCTGGGTCAGCGGCCATTGGCGTGGTTATTGAGGATAAGACCGGCCAGGAAATAAAAACTATTAGCCACTATATTGGTGAGGCTACTAATAATCAGGCAGAATATAAGGCGATTTATGCCGGACTGAAAGCGGCTAAGGAAATTGGCGCCCAGGAGATTATTTGCTATTTAGACAGTGAGCTGGTAGTGAAGCAGCTTAAACTTGAATATAAAGTTAAAGATAAGGAGCTGGCACCACTTTTTATAAAAACATGGAATCTGGCCCAGGAGTTTAAAGAAATCAAATTCATTCATGTACCGCGGGAGCGGAATAAACGAGCGGACTGGCTGGTAAATCAGGCATTAGATAAATATGAAAAATAGCCCTGCGATTCGCAAGGCTATTTTTAAGTTATTTAAGAAGCGACATTTTTTTGGTTTCTAGATAATCGCCAGCTTGCAGCTGGTAAAAATAAGTTCCGCCAGTTAAATTACTAGCATCAAAAGTGATGGTGTGATTACCGGCTGATATTTCTTGGTCTAACAATATTTTTACTGTCTGACCAAGCAGATCATAAACTGTTAATTTAACAATTGTCCGTTCTGGCAAGTAATACCCGATGGTTGTAGCCGGGTTGAATGGATTGGGGTAATTTTGCAGTAAGACCAGCTCACTAGGTATTAAACTAACCTCTACAGTAATCGGCTCCAAATAATTACTTGAGCCATTTAGATCAAGTTGATTCAGCCTATATTCATATAGACCAGCAGGGACATTATTGTCAGTGTAACTATAGTAATGAAGTATAGTGGTGGTACCTTGACCAGGAATTAAACCAGAAATCACTTTATAATTGCCGTGTTGGGCACGTCTTTCCAGATAAAATCCGGCATTATTAAGTTCAGACACAGTAGTCCAACTGAGTCGGACATCATTTTGCTGAACTTGAGCAGTAAAACTAACTGATTCTACCGGAACTGGATTATCTACACTGAAATTAAGAGTTACGGTATGACCGGTAAATTGATTAGCCATAATGATTGATTTGACTGTGTATAGACCAGGCACCGGATTGGTTATCAGTATATTTTCTTGTGTATAGACATAGACAAGAAAGCCAATATTAAATTCCCAATTTTCACCAATAAGTTGATAGTGAAGCATACGATTATAGACAGTGTCCCCATTTATATTTGTTATGATTAAATTGAAAACCAATTCTTCTGGTGGCGGCACTACGAATTTTAATGTACCAGTTAGATTCAAGGGGAAGGCATTCCAATTCTGCAAGAGTGACCGGAAATCTATTATCAGTGAATCTTGCCAAGCATAAACCTCATACTCGGAACATAACTCATGTCGGCGCCAGACATCTGGCCAATCTTCTGCGCAGTTGTTATAACTTAACTCAGAATTCATTTGCCTGTATAGCGTTAGAATCTCTTTTACCTCAGTACCGGATTTCGCTTGTTTGAGCTGATTTATTATCTCAGTTGGCAAGGCGACCATGATTATATCTTGCCCGATATTGGTTGATTGGGCTTTGGCTGGAAGTAACCAAACCAAGAAAATGGCTAAGCAAATTGTTAAAGTACGCATTTTAGTACTCCTTATTTTATTGATTGATTGTTTTTGTTTTCTTGCCCTTGTCTTAACGCTAAAAAAGCTAATTGTCAAATTATTAGACCACATTTGCCTAAGGTTAAACAAAAACAAAACTTCTGGTTTTAGACCAGAAGTTTTGATAGTTATTTGCTCACCTCAACCTTATAAGCCGAATTCTGTACCCTGCGCGAGGCAGGGCGGTGATTATCTATCTAGATCCTGATTCGCACCAGGATTCAAGCTACCAACCCGTCCGCCAAGATGCGGACCTACTTGGTATTGCACCGGGTAGAGTTTACCTAGCCATCAATGTTGCCATAGATACTGGTGAGCTCTTACCTCACCGTTTCACCCCTATCTTCAATGATTTTATTAAAGTGGGTTTGTTTTCTGTTGTACTTGTCCTGCGATCCGATTACTCGGATCAACGGCTCCAATTAGGAGTTACCCTTCCCTTAAATTAGCGGGAACACTGTGGTGTTCGGACTTTCCTCTCCGTAAAATACGGAGCAATCACCTGGGTTGACGTAAGCGGCTAAAAATGTACCATAGTATTCGCCCCATGTCAATACTAGCGCTATAATAATAAGGCTTAAATTATGAAAAGAAGCCAACTGATTTTTTCCACTATTGCCCTGCCAATTGACTATTTAATGTTGCTGCTAGCAGGCTGGCTGGCTTATCAACTCAGATTTGAATCATTCATTAGATCAACTTTGCCGGTTCGGTTTGATTTGGCCTTGGCTGATTTTTTTTCAACTCTACTAGTGGTGGCTTTGGGGTGGCTCGTGCTTTTTTCTTTATCGGGCTTATATAATCTTAATAATAAACTTAAGTTTTCCCAGGAATTAGGCAGAATTTTTTTGGGCTGTACGGCTGGCTTATCGCTGATTATCTTATTATTTTTCTTTAATCCCAATCTGTTCAATTCGCGTTTTATTGTTTTAGTTGGCTGGGCTCTGGCCTTATTTTTAGTGAGCGCAGGACGTTTGGGCTTACGATTTATCCGAACAGCTTTATATCGGAAGAGTATTGGCGTAACCAGGTTACTTTTAATTGGGGCGGATGATGCGACCCTGGCTTTAGAGCAATTATTTGCTAAGCAGCCTAAATTAGGCTTTATGGTGACAAAAAGAATTAAACCCACTGAGTTTGATTCATTGCCAAGCATTAACGGCTTTGATGAGGTATTGATCGGCGATACAACACTATCACGCGACTTTAATTTAAACATTTTAGAATATTGCTTAGCTAATCATCTTGGTTTTAAATATGTCGCTGATATGTTTGAGGCCCAAAGTCATAACGTTATCAGCCACACCTTGGCAGGTTTGCCAATAATAGAAATAAAACGGACTGCCCTGGATGGTTGGGGCAGGGTCTTAAAAAGAATTTTTGATTTAGTAGTAGCTACTACCCTGATTATCATCCTGTCGCTTTTTTTATTATTGTTAGCTGTACTGGTTTTTATAGAGTCAGGCTGGCCGGTTATAATTGCTTTGAAACGGGTGGGGGAGAATGGAAGGATTTTTAATATTTATAAATTCCGTTCCATGGTAAAAGATGCCGCTATTTTAAAAGACAAGTTATTGGCTTATAATGAACGCTCTGATGGCCCGCTTTTTAAAATGACTAATGATCCTAGGGTGACAAAGTTTGGTCAATTTTTACGTCGGACATCATTTGATGAGTTGCCCCAACTATGGAATGTTTTACAAGGCCGGATGTCATTGGTTGGCCCTAGACCACACGAACCTGAAGAAGTAGCTAAATACCAACTACATCAGAGAAAGCTATTAAATATAAAACCAGGTATTACCGGGCTAGCTCAAGTTTCAGGTCGCTCTAGTTTAAGTTTTGAAGATGAAGCTAAATTGGACACTTTTTATGTGGAAAATTGGTCATTGGGGCAAGATTTTATAATTCTTATAAAAACACTGGTAGTGGTTTGGCAACGACAAGCTGCCGTTTAGTATATGAAAGTCGCATTAGCACATGATCATTTAAATCAAATTGGCGGCGCCGAAAGGGTATTGCGCCAATTTCACCAGCTTTACCCAGACGCCCCGGTTTTTACTTTGCTATATGACGAGGCGACAGTAGGGGATTATTTTAAAAATTGGGATATTCGGACATCTTTTCTAGAACGCCTGCCCGGGGGTGCCCGGTGGTTTAAATGGTATGTTTGGTTAATGCCGACGGCCGTTGAGCAAATTGACTTAAGTGGTTTTGATTTAGTCATAAGTTCGGCTTCTGCTTTGATCAAAGGATTATTAGTTAAACCGGAAACCATAAATATTTGTTACTGCCATACTCCAACGCGGTATCTATGGAGCGACACCCATCAATATACTTCTGATTTGCCCCAACCAAAATTAGTTAAAAAAATATTGCCTTTAGTGCTGAACTATTTACGGCAATGGGATTATATAGCCTCACAACGAGTAGATTATTTTGTGGCCAATTCGCAATTCGTGGCTAAAAGGATCAAAAAGTATTATGGCCGTGATTCGGTGGTAATTTATCCGCCAGTGGATACGGCGGCAACTGACTTAGTTGAACCGCAAGATTATTTCTTGTTGATTTCACGACTCCGGCCGTATAAACGTGTTGATTTGGCCATTAAAGCTTTTAATAAGCTCGGCATACCTTTAAAAATAATTGGTGCCGGTGAACAAGAAGTTGAGTTGCGTAACTTAGCCAAGTCAAATATTGAATTCTTAGGCCAGGTAACTGACCAGGAAAAACGTTATTATTTAGGCCATTGCCGTGCTTTAATTCATCCCCAAGAAGAGGATTTTGGCATTACGGCAGTAGAAGCTATGGCTGCCGGACGGCCAGTGATTGCTTATGGCGCCGGTGGAGCTTTAGAAACAATTGAACCAGGGGTAAGTGGTGTATTTTTCCAAGAACAAAGCTGGGAAGAATTAGCTGATGCTGTTATTCGTTTTCGTTATGAGAGTTTTGAGCCTGAGGTTATTCGCCAGCGCGCGCAAAAATTTTCCCGCGCCAACTTCATAGATAATTGGCAAAAATACGTTAGTAAAGTAATTACTAAATAATTGCCAATATGCGACTGGCAGTTGATCTTCGTTGTTTACAAGACAAAACACGCACCGGCGTGGGTGAGTACGCTTGGCAAGTTCTTAAATATTTATCATTAGATCCAAGCATTTCTCTGAGCGGCTTTGCTAACGCTACTGGGCGGATAGATTGGCCTCCTGAACTTGCACGAATAGCTGCCATTAAAAGAGGCCGGATACCCAATAAACTGATGAATCTTTTGTTTTGGCTTAAACTAGGCTCGAGCATTGATAAAATTTTAAAATCAGATACTTCTAAGATTGATGCATTGTGGTTGCCTAATCCCAGTTTTATTAATGTCAGCGAAAATGTGCCTGTGCTATTAACTGTTCATGATCTATCATTTATTCATTATCCTGGTTTTTTTCCTGGAAAGGGGAAATTATGGTATTTTCCAGCTGTTCACCATTTACTAAATAAAGGTTTGCCAGCCAGGTCGTTGGTGGCAGCGGTTTCACAACACACCGCTGACGATTTAATTCAAGAGTTTCCTCATCTTAAAAATAAAGTTCGAGTTGTACCACCAGGGCTAGATGATAAATATTTTCATGAGCCAACCGCTAACAACCTAGAGGATGCGAAGCAGAAATATGGCTTGCCAGAGAATTTTCTACTATCCTTGGGCACGATTGAACCAAGAAAAAATTATCATTTGCTTTTGCTGATGTATGAAAAATTACTTGAGCTACACCCTGACTTTCCTTATGATGATGAAGATAAGCCAGCCTTATATCGTTTAGCTGAAATTTTCTTGTTCCCATCACTTTACGAAGGCATTGGTTTGCCGCCTTTAGAAGCTATGGCCGCCGGTACGCCGGTGATAGCTAGCCACAGTTCGTCCTTGCCTGAAGTTATTGGCCAGGCGGGGGTCTTATTGTCGCCTTATTTAGTTGATTCCTGGGTATATACAACTAATTGGCTGGTAAATGATATTAGCGCACGCCAAGAACTAAAGCAAAAAGGTCTTATTCAGGCTAAACAATTCTCCTGGCAAAAAACTGCGTCGGTTTATAAAGGTTTATTTTCTGAATTAGCGGCTAAATCATGAAAATTCTAATTGATGCCAGATTGTACGGACTTCATCATCGCGGGCTTGGCCGATATTTGGTAGAGTTGATTAAAGGTATAATTTCAGCTGATAAAATAAACCAATACATTCTTTTGATTGATCCGGCTACCCGCCGGCAATTTCCCGTCTTGCCGCCTAATATTGTCTTACAGGAAGCGCCTTATCGGGTATATGGTCTATCAGAACAAATATTAATACCTCGGTTAATAAAAAAACTCAAGCCTGATTTGGTTCACTGGACTGAGCGCGCTTCTCGCTTGCCAGGATTATTTTATTGGTTTAAGGTCACGGTTTATCGCTGTCTGATTAAGCGATTGGTAAAAAAAGCCAATCGTATTATAACTGTCAGCCAAACAGTGGCGGCTGACTTAAAGTATTTTTACCCGTTTGCCAGTAAAAAAATAGTTACTATATACTTAGCCCCAGCGGAATTGCCCCGAGCTTCAGCAGTTATGCCAAATAATCCATATTTATTGGCAGTAGGTGCAGCTTATCCTCATAAAAATCTGGATCGGGTAATTACCGCCGTATCTTTAGTCAGAAAAAAGATCCCTAACCTTGAACTATATTTAGTAGGCCGGATTGATTTTTTTGCCGATCGGCTTAAGCAATCTATTAAGTCTCAGGGGTATTCCGATTGGGTAAAATTCTTAGGGCAGGTAAGCGATAAAGATTTATCAAATTTATATCAGGGTTGCCAAGCTTATTTATTATTATCATTACAAGAGGGTTTTGGTTTAGGACCGCTGGAGGCTATATCACAAGGGGCCTTGGTAATTGCCTCTGATATTCCAGTATTGCGCGAAGTCTTAAATAACGGTGCTTTATTAGCTGATCCTAGTAGCCTAGCGTCCATGGTTGAAACAATAGTTAACAGTTTTAAACCAGAAGTTAGAGAACAAACCCTGACCGCGGCTAAACATATACTTAAAAAGTATTCTTGGTCAGAAACAGTTAATAAAACCCTCAAAATCTATCAGGAAGCAATTGTGAAATAAGGCTTTATTGCTTATACTAAATAAAGTATGGCCGTGTCTAATAAAAGAATCCGCCGACAGTTGTCTTCGTCGGCTAATCAGCACCATTGGCCCTGGTGGCAATTAGATTTGGCCAATGAGTCAAATGCTTTAAAGGGTCGGGAGCGGGTTTTACTATCACGCCACATTATAAATCTTCGGCCCATATCAGCCGGGCAATCAGCTAAACAGATTGTTTCTAGTAAATTAGATTCCGAGCTTGATCAGACTGCCATTAATTTTATTAGTTTAATTAAGCCCGAGGCTTATTCTCTGACTAATTTTCTAAAGCGAATTATTATCGGACGGCCTCGGCTACGGGATTTAAGTGTGGTTTTTGTATTAGAAATAGTGACAGCTATTTTAGATTTAATATGGTTAAGCTTTTTTATTTTTTTTATTAGGCTTTATGAGGAAAGTCGCTTGATCAATCGTTCTATTTGGTTTGATGTTATAAATTTTTCCAGAGCAGTTTATACTGTTTTAGCCTGGCCTTTTAAGTTTTATAGCAGGGGAAAAATCGACCAGCCGCCTAAAGTAAGGAGAAATACATTTGTCAGCTTACAACCCAAAATTATATTAGCTCAGACTGGGGTATTTTTAGCACTAATCTTAGCTGTGATTTTACCGCTTAAGGGCATAGCTACTTGGCAAAACTTAAACTGGCAAGGGCATGAAGCTATTAATTTGGCGCAAAGTGGTTTTTTGGGATTAGAACAAGCCGGCAGTTTATTAGCTCAAGGTGATCCGGTTCTGGCTGAGGCCCAGCTAAGTCAAGCTAAAGATTACTTTAACCAAGCCCAGGTAATAGTAGATGAAGTTGATCATAACCTTGCTGGCTTGTTAAATCAGTTGCCGATAGTCGGTGATAAATTGACGGCGGCGAAGCTAATACTCAGTGCTAGTCAGGAAATTACTATGGCCGCCAGTATCGTGGCGCGAACTTTGACCAACCTAGATCAGATTAGTTCGGAAGCAGCTTTTAGTTTCGGTCCTAGTTTGCATGCCTTAAATTTAGCCGCGGCTGATCTTAAGCCCCATTTAGCCGCGGCTACTAAATATTTAAGCCTAGTTGATGCAACTGATTTACCTTCTAGTTATCAAGCTAGCCTAACACTGGTCCGCGAGCAGCTTAATGAACTGGAGAGCAATTTAACAGCAGTCTTATCACTGCCACAATTATTAGGTCAATTATTAAATACACCCGAACCAAAAACCTACGCTATTTTATTTCAAAATACAACTGAGTTAAGGCCGACTGGGGGATTTGCTGGCAGTTTGGCCTTGATTGAAGTGTCGATGGGGGAAATCAGGTCAGTTAACATTCCTGGAGGCGGTCCGTATGATTATCAGGGTTCGCTCGCGCGAGTAATTAGACCGCCTGAGCCTTTGCGCTTGGTTAGAGAAACCTGGCAACTGCAAGATGCTAACTGGTTTTATGATTTCCCAAGCTCAGCCCAAAAAATCATGTGGTTCTTAAAAGAATCTGGCGGACCAACGACTGATGGTGTGGCGGCTTTGAATTCTGATGTAGTGGTTGATCTGCTCCGAATAACTGGTCCAATTGAATTGCCTCAATATGGTAAAGTTTTAACCGCTGATAATTTTTTACGCGAAACTCAGGCAGCAGTTGAGATTGAATATGATCGAGAGCAAAACCGACCAAAGCAATTTATTGCTGATCTAGCGCCCTTGCTGTTTGCCAAGTTACTTGAGCTAAAAGGTGATGACTTAATAAATTTAAGCGCCTTGATTAACACCAGTTTATTAAACAAAGGCCTACAATTTTATTCAACCAATCCACTGGTGCAGGAGCAATTTGAGGAATTTGGCTGGGCCGGCCAAATACAGAGTACGGCGGCAGATTATTTGGCAATAGTGAGAACTAACATTGGCGGCGGTAAGACTGATGGTGTTATTAGGGAACAAGTTAGACACCAGGTGGAAATTTCCCCAACCGGTGAATTAATAGTGCATTTGACTATCAAGCGCACACATACCGGCGATGAACGCGATACGTTTGAGGGTAGACGCAATGTATCTTATTTGCGATTTTATGTCCCAGCTGGTTCAACTTTATTAGCCACCCAAGGATTTACGCCGCCGCTCTCAAGTTATTATCGGCAAGTCCCAACGTCAGCTGAAACTGATGCTGATTTAGCCGCTTTAGAACGTGAATTGAAAATAGACACTTCATCTAACACTAGGGTAACGACTGAATTTGCTAAAACCGTCTTTGCTAATTGGCTGAGTGTGGCCCCGGGTGAAACTAAGAGTGCTGAGATTACTTATCGGTTGCCCTTCCGCTTAAGTGCCGGCGCGACTTGGCAAGATCTTAGGCGCTATTCAATATTATTTCAGCGGCAATCAGGCGTTAAGCCAATTGATTTTATTTCCGAAATCAGCTGGCCCGAAGACTTTCGTTTGCGCTGGCAAGAAACCTCACAACCACCAGTAATTAGCGATCATAGCTTAGAAATGCATTCTGATTGGCAGACTGATGAATACTACGGGATTATACTGGAGAAAAAATAACTTTATTAGCTTACCCTCTTGACAATTTTTAATTTTTGTGCTAACCTAAGTATTGTTGTTACTAAGAGTTTCGTCTGGTTGGAGGGTATTAGAGAATGCTCCGAAGGCCTGTATAATCACGCTTCTTAGTGTGAGTTGTACACCCTTCCTGCTTGGATACCAGTATTTTGGTCACTTCAAGCCTTCTCACCTCCAGCCAGCTGAAACTCTTATTTGTTTATTAGAAAAATTAAACCAGTTATGCGGTTTAATTATGATGTAATAAATAACGGACGCGATAGTGTAACTAAAGGGGCCTTAATTGTGGCGTCTTTTGGTATTTTGTCGCGCTTTTTAGGTTTATTACGAGATCGGTTATTAGCTTCAACTTGGGGAGCCAATGAAATATTGGATGCCTATTATGCGGCTTTTAAAATACCTGATTTTATTTTTAATTCCTTAGTCTTAGGTGCTTTGGCTTCAGCTTTGATACCGATTTTTATCCAATATCGGGAAAATAAAGGAACAGCCCAGGCTTATGAGCTAGTCAATAAAATACTGAATTTACTCATTGTAGTTTTATTGGGCGCCGCTGTCATGGCCGCCATAGCCTCACCTTGGTTGGTTAAAATAATTGCCCCGGGCTTTAGTTTGTACACCCTAACCTTAACTAGCCAGTTAACTCGGGTGATGCTGTTGGCGGTTGTAATCTTTGGCGCCTCCAATGTTCTATCCAGCGTCTTGCAAGCCCAGCAACGCTTGACTGCTTTTGCCTTGGCTCCAGTTTTATACAATGTTGGCATAATTGCCGGCCTAATTTTATTTGTGCCAATGTTTGGCCCTTATGGTTTGGCCTGGGGCGTGGTTTTGGGCAGTTTGCTTCACTTATTGGTGCAACTGCCGGCCATGAGAAAAATCAACTGGCGGTGGCAACCTTTATTTTCTTTTAAAGATACGGGTGTACGCCAAGTATTAGCCTTGTTAGGTCCGCGGACATTGGGGTTAGTAGCTTCTCAAATTAACCAAATAATCACAGTTGGTTTTGTTTCCAGCTTAGCGGTGGGCAGTTTGGCCGCTTTTAGTTTGGCGCTTAACTTGCATAGTTTTTCTATAAATGTTTTTGGCGTTTCTTTAGCGATCGCGGTTTTTCCGCTTTTAAGTCAGGCCTTCAGCACTAGTCAGCCGAGTGATTTTATTCATCACTTTAGCCTCAACCTCAGGCGAATTTTATTTTATGTTATGCCCTTGTCAGTTTTATTTTTGGTATTAAGAGCTCAATTAGTCAGGGTAGTGCTAGGCAGCGGGGCGTTTGACTGGAGTGACACTATTGCCACCGCCCAAGTTTTAGGGTTTTTAGCATTAGCTATTGTTTCTGATAGCCTACTGCCTTTGGTGGCTAGGGCTTTTTATGCTTTAAAAGATACTAAAACACCGGTAATAGCCGCCCTGGTTAGTATTACGGTTAATTTTGCCCTTCTTTTTATCTTGCGCCCCTTTGCTTTATCCGGTGTTGGTATCGCTTATGTTTGTTCTAGTGTAATTAATTTAGTCATTCTTATAGCAATTTTAGGGCAGCGCTTGGGTAATTTAGGTTCAAGTTGGATTATTGCTGGCATTTGGCAAATGGTTTTAGGTTCCCTAGTCGCCGGCTCAGCAGCCTATGGCACCTTGTATTTAGTAGCGCCTCAGGTTGATATGAATACCTTTATTGGCATTTTTACCCAAGGTTTATTAGCTGGACTAGCTGGGGTAGTTAGTTATCTGGTGATAAGCTTAGCCTTTAATTTAGCTGAGATTCATTTTGTCCGCCGCTGGTTAGCCAGCGCTTGGCAATCACTCAGCAATAAACATAAACCAAGTTTAAGCTAATTATGTCAGCTGGCATTAGAAATTTTTGCATCATTGCCCATATTGATCACGGCAAATCAACTTTGGCTGACAGGTTGTTGGAAATAACTGGCACCATCGGCAAGCGTGAAATGCAGGCTCAATTTTTGGATCAAATGGATCTGGAACGCGAGCGCGGCATCACTATTAAGCTGCAGCCGGTAACCATGAACTGGCAGGGCTATATTTTGAATTTAATTGATACGCCCGGGCACGTGGACTTTACCTATGAGGTTTCGCGGTCACTAGCTTGCGTGGAGGGTGCAATTTTGTTGGTTGATGCCACCCAGGGGGTGCAGGCTCAAACCATCGCTAATCTAGATCTGGCCCGAGCGGTTGGTTTAACTATTATACCTGTGATCAATAAAATTGATCTGCCGGCCGCTGACGTTGCCAGCACAGCGGAGCAGATCAGTGAACTTTTGGGCGTACCGGCAGCCTCTATCCATCAGGTATCAGGCAAGACTGGCCAGGGTGTGGCTGAAGTTTTACAAGCAGTTATTGATCAAGTGCCGCCGCCTGAGGCAGGAGATGAGCAAGCCGCCCGCGCGCTTATTTTTGATTCTCATTATGATGATTACAGGGGCGTGATCGCGGCGGTCAGAGTAACCGATGGAGTGTTCAAAGCTGAAATGCCGTATCAGTTACTAGGCACAAAGTCTAAAGGCACATTGCTTGAAGTTGGACAGTTTATACCTCAGCTAAAACCTACACCTGCTTTAAGTGCTGGGGCAATTGGCTATGTTGCCACTGGGCTTAAGGATATTAAGCAGGTGCGAGTAGGCGACACCCTGGCTTCTAGTAAATCGCCAGCTAAGGCCTTACCTGGCTACCGCGAGGTTAGGCCTATGGTCTTTGCCGGTTTTTATCCAGCCGGTGGTGAGGATATAGGTGATTTAAGAGAAGCTTTGGGAAAATTAAGCCTGAATGATTCAAGCTTAATTTATGAAGGTGAACATTCACCCGCCTTAGGCTTTGGCTTTCGTTGCGGTTTTTTGGGGCTGCTGCATTTAGATGTTACGCGTGAACGCTTAAAACGTGAATATAAATTGGAAGTGACCATCACCACTCCCTCGGTTGCCCATGAGGTCAAATTAAAAACCGGCGAGACCTTGGTGATCCATAGCGCCCTAGAACTACCAACACCGGATAAGGTTGCTGAAGTACAAGAGCCTTATGTGCGCGTAGATATTGTTTCACCGCCTGAGTATTTGGGCGCACTCATGACCGTGGCCCAGGATTTCCGCGGTAGCTATATCACCACCGACTATCTTGGCTCAGGCCAAGAGCAAGCCCGGGCTATTCTGCGTTATGAACTGCCCTTAAACGCTATACTGGTTGATTTTTACGATAAACTTAAAAGTGTTAGTGCTGGTTATGCTTCACTCAATTATGATTTTATTGGTTACCGACCTTGCCAGGTTCGGCGTTTGGATGTGCTGGTGGCGGACGAAGCAGTGGAAGCTTTATCAACTATTGTTTATGAGGATGAATCCTATCGCCGGGCACGAGTGATCGCAGGCAAACTTAAGCAGGTGTTGCCTCGGCAAATGTTTGAAATCAAAATTCAGGTGGCAATCGGCGGGCGAATCTTAGCTTCAGAAAGACTGCCGGCTATGCGTAAAGATGTACTCAAGCGCGCTTCCTCGGGCGGTGATGTCACTAGAAAGCGCAAGCTCTTAGAAAAACAAAAGGCCGGCAAGAAGCGCATGCGCTTGCAAGGCCGGGTTGATATTCCGCCAGAAGCGTATTTAGCCCTGGTTAGTCGCGAAGAATAATTTATCAGCCAGTTAGGGCGGGGGCCACGGTTAAAAGAACCAGAGTTGCACTAACAATGATAGTCAGAATAATCCAAACAATTTTGTGACGCGAACGTTTTGACATAACAATGGAAGTTTAGCAAAAAAGCGGTCAGAGCGGCAAGATTGTGATATAATTTTAATACTATGACTAATACAGGTTTTTGGTCAGCAGTCACCTCCAAGTTTTTTTTATTAACGGCCATAGTCGCTCTGGCGGCAGTTGGTTATGGCGTGCTTAAAAGCGCCGTCCGCAGGGCAGAAATTGAACGTGAGATTCAGGCTTTACGCACTGAAATAACTGAGCACCAATCTAAAAGCCAAGAACTTTCCCAGTTAATTGATTATTTAAACAGTGAAGAATATAAAGAAAGGGAAGCCCGGTTACAGCTTGGTTTGCAAAAACCTGGTGAAAATGTAGTGGTAATTCCCAATTCAGCCGATACTACCACCGAGAGCGAGTCTCAGGCTAGCAATTCTAGTCAAGCTAATTGGCGTTTATGGATAAATTATTTTTTAGGGATAGATTAATTTATGGCTAGTAAAAAACCAAAGAAAAAATCTATTAAGGATTCGGACACTATTAAGCAACTGGAACTTAAGGCTAAATTAGAGAAAGAAGTCAGTGCCTTAACCACGGTTAATAGCGCTCAGCCAACTGAGCCAGATATGCCGTCCCAGCAAAAAATTTGGCGGCGTGCCTTGTTAGAGGAAATTAAAGCCAGTGAACAACCAGAGGTTAAACCAGAGGTGAAGGTAAATGAAATTAGCCCGGTTGATAATACCGAAAACTTGAAGCAAAGATTACATGTTAAAAAATCTAAGAAACGCTTACTGTTTTTGGCGCCACTGCTAGCTCTGGTAGTTTATGTTGGTCTTTATTTACTACGGGTTGATAATTATTATTCAGCTCTGCCTAAGTTTATGCCCTGGCCGGTGGCCATTGCCGGCAATAAAGTTATTTGGCTGGATGAGTTAAAAAAACAAGCTGCCTTGGTACAAAAATTTAAAGTTACAACTGATACTGAAAGTTTGGCCTTAAATCATATTATTGAAGAAAATTTAATAACCGATAATTTTAATAAGAATAATTTATCACTGCCTTATAGTTTAGTTGCTCAGCAATTAGCCGGTCTAGCTCAGGAGTTTGGTTCGCCCCAGGATTTTGCTGATTATCTATATGCAACCTACCAAGTAACCGGACAGGATTTTAGCCAGTTTATTCTAGAGCCTTATCTGCGGCGGTTAGTTTTGCAAGAGTACCTAAGCCAGGATGCAACCAGCTTAGGGCGGGCTGAAGCCAAAGCCAATGCCATTGGGCAAAAAATTAATGCTAATGAACTTAGTTTTGCTCAAGGGGCCAAAGAGTTTAGTAATGATACCTTAAGCGCGGACCAAGGCGGTGATTTGGGCTGGTTTAGCTGGGGTACGATGTTGCCGGAATTTGAAGCCGCTTTGCGCAATCTGGCTGTTGGTGAAATTAGCCCGCCGGTTAGAACGCGCTATGGTTATCATTTAATCAAGTTGGACGAAATTTCTGGGTCAATTCCGGATAATGATGAGACCTCAGCTGAACCAGGCAGTGTACGCGCTTCTCATATTTTTATTCAAGTAGTTGATTTTGAGGCTTGGCTAGCTCAGCAAAAAAACGAAACTTTTAAGCTCTACTTATTGCCGCTTAAAAGATAAAATCCACCAGGCAAGCTGATGGCTAAAATAGCCAGATAACTGGAGCCGGTGGTCGGGATTCCCCTGCGGGCCGGGGCGTCGCGGCGCTTGGGCGCATCGCGCCCGCCCGTTGCCGCGGCTCAAGCACAAGCAGTTGTGTTTTCACTTACGCTGCAACCCCACGACCTGCGCGTGGAGTTTATCCGCCGTAGGCGGAAATGCACTGCCCCGCCTGCCAATTGCCTGGAGCCGAAGGTGGGATTTGAACCCACGACCTACGCGTTACGAATGCGTTGCTCTACCAACTGAGCTACTTCGGCACCCGGCGACAAAGGGAGCGGGTAACGGGACTCGGACCCGTCTCTCAACCTTGGGAAGGTCGCATAATACCCCTATACTATACCCGCCGGCAACTGCTACGGAGGATGGAGGAAGCTTACATACTGCCATTGTACTACACCCGCACTTAAAGCCAGACTATTATAACGATTGGCCTAGTAATCAGCAAGGATTTAGCGCCTAAGAGCTGATGATAAATTTAAAATATGGTATAGTAACAAAGCATTTATGCCCAGTACAATAACTTGGCTGGGGCTTTAGTCCAATAACCACCTAACCAACCGCATGACTAAGACAAAAATTTTATTCTTTAGTTCCGACATATTCGCGCTTATGCCATTAATAGAGTTCCGTAACATTTCCAAAAATTATCCCGGTCAAACCGTGGCCTTGCATAATGTCACCCTCAATATTGATAAGGGCGAGTTTGTTTCCATTGTTGGCCAGTCTGGCACTGGTAAAACCACCTTGGTTAAATTATTAATTGCCGAAGAAAAACCAACCGAAGGGCGGATATTATTAGGCGGCTGGGATATAACCACTGCTAAAGCCAGGGAAGTGCCGGTGATTAGGCGGCAAATTGGCGTGGTTTTTCAGGATTTCAAGCTGCTGCCGCGGCGAACAGTTTTTGAAAACGTGGCCTTTGCCCTGGAGGTGGCCGGGGTAACAGCTGAACGCATTAAGGAAATAGTGCCACAGCTTTTAAAAATAGTGGGGCTGGAACATAAGAACGATCGTTTTCCCAAGCAGCTTTCCGGCGGCGAACAGCAGCGGGTGGTGATTGCTCGGGCGCTAGCACACCGCCCGGAAATTTTGGTCGCCGATGAGCCCACTGGGAATCTTGATTCTATTAATACTAAAGAAATTATTGAACTTTTGAAAAAGATCAACGAGTTTGGCACCACGGTTATTTTAGTTACCCATAACCGCGAAGTGGTGAATGAATTGAAACGGCGAGTGGTGGTGCTAGATGGCGGGCGGGTAGTTTCTGATCAAGCTCGCGGGCGTTATGTTTTAAGTTAATCTATATGTTCTTTGTAACTTTAAGCCGCGTTATTAAATTCTCACTCCAAAATTTTTGGCGTAATTTTTGGCTGTCAGTGGTAACGGTCACTATTATTACCCTTAGTTTAGTTTCGGTTTCAATTTTGGGCGCCTTGAATATCATTTCGAGCGAGGCCTTAAGCCGCCTGGAAGAAAGAATAGATATTTCCGTGTACTTGAAGCCGGAATTAACCCTAGCCGAAGTTCAGGCCGTAAAAACCCAAGTGGAATCTTTAGCCGGGGTAAAGGCCGTAGAATTAGTTAATGCTGAAGATGCTTTGAACCGATTCCGCGAGCGCCATTCGTCTAACCCGTTAATTGCTGAGGCTTTGCTGGAAATTGGCGAGAACCCCTTAGGGGCGAGCCTGGTAGTAAAAGCTATTTCGGATCAGGGCTATCAGGAAATTTTGGACGAAGTTACCAGTGAAAATTTTTCAGCTTATGTGCAAAACGCCAGGTATGATGATTATCGCCGGGTAATACAAGCGATTACTGATCTCTCAACAAAACTAACTAACGTCGGTGAGATTATCAGCCTTATTTTCCTGATAATTTCGTTGCTGGTGGTATTTAACACTATCCGAATGAATATTTACACTCATCGGGAAGAAATCAGCATTATGCGTTTAGTGGGGGCTTCTAACAGCTTTATCAGGATGCCGTTTGTACTGGAAGGCATCCTCTATGCCTTGTTGGCTACTTTAATAACCGCGGCCATCTTCTTCCCCGGATTATCAGCGGTTCAGCCTTATGTTAATGGCTTTTTCAATGGCTACCAGTTTGATTTAGTGCAGTACTTTACTGAACATTCTCTAAGTTTTTTTGGCTGGCAGTTTATTGGCGCCTGCGTTTTAAGCATGATCGCCTCGTATGTGGCAATGCGACGCTATCTTAGGGTTTAGATCCAATGGATTTTGCCAGTAAAAAATGCGTACCCTGCGAAGGCGGCATGGCGCCACACACTAAAGAAAAGGTGTTGGAGTATTTATCAGCTGTGCCTGGCTGGCAAGCCGATAGTGAATTTAAAAAACTAAGCCGTGAATTTACCCTTAAAGATTTTAAAGCGGCTTTAAAGTTTATTAACCAAATAGGGGAGATAGCCGAGGCTGAAGGCCACCACCCNTCTGATAATGATTTCATCTTAGCCGCTAAGATTAATCAATTGTGGGGCAACCAAGTTTCAGCTAAGGCTTGACTATAGCAATAAATATCAGTAGCATTGATAACCGCAGTAGGGGATCGTCTAACTTGCCCCGCCAAAGATATGAGTGCCTTTGTATACATCATTGAGAATCAAAAAGGGAATCATTATATCGGTATTACCAGCCTCCCACCAACAGCTCGGCTGGCGAGGCATAATAGGGGTGATGTCTACGCCACTAAAACTGGAAAAACCCTGGAAAGTCATATACGTTGAGGAGTACGCTAATTACCAGGAGGCTCGCTAGCGCGAGAGGCAGATTAAGAGCTGGCACGGTGGTAACGCCCTGCTCAAGTTGCTCTCCAAAGCTGGGGGATCGTCTAATGGTAGGACACCACCCTTTGGAGGTGGCTATCATGGTTCGAATCCATGTCCCCCAGCTTTGGAGAGCACATTAAGTATCTTTGGCGGGGTGAAGTAGGACACCACCCTTCTTGCCCCGCCCTAGGCGGGGTGAAGAGGTGGCTATGATGGTTCGCCTGCCTCCCGTAGGGAGGAATCCATCTCCCCCAGCCAATCAACTATAAAATTAGATAATTATTAATCTTTATATATACATTATGGC